>Ga0265324_10000052_pt1 | contig 97159 bp, 86 predicted proteins | sample 41419metaG_FD_198634 | JGI IMG/M metagenome (GOLD analysis project Ga0265324, IMG submission 198634) | Rhizosphere microbial communities from Carex aquatilis grown in University of Washington, Seatle, WA, United States - 4-14-19 metaG | ecosystem: Host-associated > Plants > Roots > Rhizosphere...
GGGTGCGCTCGAGGATGGTCATGCGCAAGGTATTCACCACGCCCACCTGGATGATGAAGAAGAGGATTAAGACCGCGGCCAGGGTGATGAGATTGAGGGCGTATTCCAGCTTGATGACCATGCTGGCGCTTTCGTACATGGTCTGCACGTCCAGCGAGGCCGCCTTGGTCTTGAAGCGCGCGATGTCGCGGCGCTTGAGTTGCAGTTCCTCCGTGGTGCGGGTACGCGGCAGCAGGATCCATTCCTGGTCCAGATAACGCCCCAACCCGGCGGTATCGAGACGAACCGCGCCGGCGGTAATCGGAGCCGGCCAGCGGGAGTAGTAAAAACCATAAAACTGCTTGTCGTTGACAAGGAGAACGTTGGCCGGCAGGCGGGAATTCGCCGGAAGGGTTCCGGTGAGGGTGAAAGTCGCGAAAGCGGAATCCCCGGACCCGGCGGAAACGCGTTTGGCCGCGTATGCGAAGCGCACCGTGTCTCCGGGTTTCACGCCCAAGGACTGCGCCAAGGCCGCGCCCATCAGGACATCGCTGCGGGAAAGGAGCGAGCGACCTTCCGTCAGACTGGGGGACAAGGCGGACGTTAGCCCGAGCAGGGCCGAACTGTCGGGCAGAAAGCCCAAGGCCAGCGCGGCGGATTGACGCCCGCCGGCTTCGAGACGCCCAGAGGCCATGGCCAAGGGAGGAGCGAGGGCGGCGTGAAGGGCATCGGCCACCGGTACGGCCTGCTTTTTGGGATCGGGCAGGGAGAGGCTGACCTGGGCCAGGTCCCCGGCTTCGTATCCGGCCAGCACCTTCAGGCGGGACCGCTCCACGAATACGGGAACGCTCATGAATATGTTGGCGGGCGAGAAAATGCCCACCACGGTGAGACGCACGGCCTGCCGGCGCCCATGGATATCCGTGAAGCGCACCCGCAACAAATCCCCGACCTTGGCGTTCAGGTACGCGGCCTTATCCGCCGACAACAGCGCCGGGTTCTCGATGTCCGTGCGCAGGACATCGTCGAAAGAACCTTGCCGCATGCGGAAATCCGCCTTGAGATTCTCCTGCTGCTGCTTGGTTCCCCGTATGGTCGGATCCATGCCGATGAGCACGATATTGTCCGACTTGCCGTTGCCGATGGCCCGCGCTAAAATCCCGACGCCTTCCTGGATGGTCAATGCCTGCGGCGCCGCCGCGCGGATGAGGGAATCCAAATGCGGACCGTCGTGGAAGACGGGACGCGTGATATCGCTGCCTTGCGCCATGGCTACCGTCACGTGCCCGGCCACGTAGGTCAGGATACGGTTGAAGAGCACGTCCGAGATGCCGTGGGAGAAGGCGTTGGCGATCGCCAGGATGGCCATACCGATCGCCATGGCGGTCCCTAATAGCACATTGCGGCGCTTCTGGCGGAACAGGTTGCGTATGCTGATGCGGATCAGAAGCCCCATGTTGCCCGCCCTATCCGAATTCCCCGCCGTTCCCTCATTCCCGCCCGTTCCCTCATTCCCGGTACACCGCGTCCAAGGGGGAAATCCTGCGCGCCATCCGCATCGGATAGGCCACCGCCGCCAGGGTAACCAGGATTAATTGTCCTATGGAAAGCAGAAAATCCCCCGGCTCCAGCATCGGCCGGAAAGTATCGCCCCCGAAGGCCAGTTGCAGCATGTCATTGCTCGAGGTGATATGCAGGGCCGACAATGCCAGGGTGGCGAGCGCGCCGGTCGCTATCCCCAATCCCCCGAAGAGGGCGGAAAGCACCATGGTCTCGGCCAGGAACATGCGCCCCACGAATCCCTTGCGCGCGCCGATGGCGCGCATCATGCCCAACTCGGGCGTCCGTTCCAATGCGGCCATGGTCAAGGTATTCACGATGATGATGACGGCCACCACGAAAAGCAAACCCACGAAGACCGCCAGGGCGGCCTTGATGAGCAGCGCCAAGCTTCCGATCGGCCCCAGGGCCTGCTTCCAGGAAATCGCCCGTACGTTCAGCTTGCGGGCGGCGAAAAGCGCGTTCAGCCCGGATTGGGCGGCGGCGGCATGGGCGGGATCGCGCAGGGCCACCAGCACCAGATTATAGGCGCCGGCCTCCGCGTCTTCGGCCTTACGTGGTGCGGCACCAGCGGGCGCAGGTTCCGGTGAAGCCGCGGGGGATGGCTTTTGGGGAGTCGCGGCAGAGGGTCCCCTGGAAGCGGCGGCGGAGGGCGCGGACGGAAGCTTGGATTTTTCCTCCCCGCCGAACAGCTGGTCCAAACCTCCCTCATCCAAGGCCAGCAAGGCGCTGTCCCGGGCCGCCAGGGGTTTCACCAATCGATCGTCCACGGTGAAGAAGCCCGTGCAGCGGCGATAGGATTCGATATCCGCCAGGGCGAAGCTGCCGAAGATGGTATTCAGGGCCGGGTATTTGAAGATCCCGTCCACCGGAAGGCGGATATCGGTGGCGGTGTTGGCCTCGTTAAAGCCCATCAGCACCATGTCGCGCTTCAAGATCAGATCGGATGCATGACGCTTGGCATCGGCATCGGGGAGTTGGGAAGTATCCAGGGATGCGCCCTGGGGAAGAAACCACAGGTTCGCCTGCCGTTGGATCTCCAGGCGCGCGCCGGTGGGCAAGAGCAGGGTGGGAGCGCCCGGCCGGGGCTGGGTCCCTTCCAGGAGCCGGAGGTTATTCGGAAAGAAGGCGCGATAGCGATCGATATCCGCTCCCAATAAATACAGGAATACGGCGGGGCCGCCTTCCTCGTTCAAGACCATCACCGTGCCCTTGCCGATGGGCAGATGGGCAGCGACCCACGGGGCCGAATCGAGGACGGGCTTCAGGGCGGAATAACCGTACAAGGGCTCCAGGCCGCGGCCCATCATCTCCATGAACACGTTGTCGCTGGTTTGCTCCTTGGGCACCACTACCAGGTCCCCGGTGAAAGACCGCGCCACCGTTCGCTGCAGGCCCATTTCCATTCCAGTGGTGACGCCATTGCCCAAGGTCATCAGCAAGGCGCCTAGGAACAGGATGGCGCCGATCACCAGGCTTTGCCCGCGATGCCGCCAGACGTTCCGGAACGCGAGTTTGAAGATGAGCCGCATGGGGGCCGCGAAGCGCCGCTCAGGGCGCGATGCGTCCGTCCTGGATTTGGATCACGGTGCGCGCATAGCGCAAGATATTGTGATCGTGGGTGGAGAATATGAAGGTCGTCTGCTCGCGCGCGTTCATTTCCTTCATCAGTTCCAGGATGGACGCGCCCGTGGCGGAGTCCAGGTTGGCGGTGGGCTCGTCGGCCAGGACCATGGCGGGATGGGTCACCAAGGCCCGGGCGATGGCTACGCGTTGGCGCTGACCGCCGGACATGTCCGATGGGCGATGGTTCAGGTAGTCCTTGAGGCCCACGTCGGTCAGCAAGGATTCGGCGCGTTGGCGGATCTCGCGCCGCGCCAGCTTCTTCTGCAATTGCAACGGAAACTCCACGTTCTCGCGGGCGGTGAGAACGGGAATGAGATTGAAGGTCTGGAAGATAAAGCCCAGGGAGTGCAGGCGGAGGTCGGTGGTTTCGCGGTCGGACATCCCGGTCAGCTCGCGGCCGGCGATACGCACGCTCCCCGAGGTGGCCTTATCGATGCAGCCGATGATGTTGAGCAAGGTGGTCTTGCCGCTGCCCGAAGGGCCCATGATCGACACCAGATCGCCTTTGGCGATGGCGAGATCGATGCCCCGTAGAGCCGGTACCGTCGTGTTACCGAGGGCATAATCCTTGGTCAGGCCGCGGATAGCGATGATGTCGTCCATGCGCCCTCCTTCCTTAGAGATAGGGAAAATAAAGCAAGCTCGGTGCCACCGCAATCCATTCGCAATCCGATTCGGGACCCGCGGCCGGACGGCGGAAGGACCATCCGGCGCTGTCAAACTAGCTTCTGCGCCTGCCAAGCCGTCAAAATTCCGGCCCGCCGCCTCAGGAAAGGATGACCCTGGCACGCGCCTTGCCTACCTTATCGCTTATGAAAGCCTACCAGGATCCCGCCTTCCTCGGCGGCGAAGACGCCCGCGCCGTACGCATCCTCTCCGAATACCTCGCCCCGCTCGCCGCTTTCCACGAGCACCGCGTGCGCGATACCATCGTTTTCTTCGGATCGGCTCGGCAGGGCGAGGACGGCCCTTTCGCGCGCTACTACCAGGATGCGCGCGAACTGGCGCGGCTCGTCACCACCTGGTCCAAGCAGGTTTCCAACGGGGCAGAACGCTTCCTGGTCTGCTCGGGCGGGGGCGGCGGGATCATGGAAGCCGCCAATCGCGGCGCGGCCGAAGCCGGCGGGCGTACCATCGGCCTCAACATCGGCCTGCCCCATGAGCAACGCCCCAACGCCTACATCACTCCGGGACTGGGGTTCGAATTCCACTACTTCTTCATGCGCAAATTGTGGTTCACCCATCTGGCGCGGGCCATAGTGGTCTTCCCGGGCGGATTCGGCACCCTCGACGAATTGTTCGAGACCCTGACCCTCTCGCAAACGGGTAAACTCGATCGCTCCATCGTCGTGATTCTCTACGGCTCGGAATATTGGCGGGAAATCATCAACTTCGACGCCTTGGTCAAGCATGGCATGATCTCGCCGCGGGACGCGGCCCTGATGCGTTTCGCCGACGAACCGAAGGAAGCGTTGCGCTTTTTGCAGGAGGCCCTGCCGATCTCCCTGGGTAAAGGCGGGCCCGATATCGCCGAATCCGTGGCGACCTGAACTCAGCGATGGAGCTTATGGCGGACGATGATCCATCCCGGATACACCACCACGGACGAATCGAATAAATAAGCCTTGGGAATCAGGCTTTTATCCACGTCGTGCGCGGCCATCTGGCTTTGCAGCGCCGCGATGCCGTTCTCCTGTTCGATGCGGTTCCAATAGACGCTGAACTCTTCCCGGGTTCGGATCGGCCGGGCCAGAGCGCTATCCTGGAGGCCGTGCAGAAAGGTCTCCCGCGGGGAGGGGTTGCGAAGCAAGGAGTCGGTCACGGCCGGGTTCTTCAGGATCAGGACATCGTTGCCGGTCTTCACTTCGCTGGAAAGCAAGACGCGCAGGGCGTGCAGGCTATCGGCTTTGACGCTCTTGGCGCCATCCGCCGCCAGGGCCTCATGGGCGAGGCAGGCCAGCGCCAGGGCCAAGCAGGACAGACCTTTGAAGACACTCTTATGATCCGTTTTCCGTTGGCTCTTCATTGATCCTCCGCGCCGCGATGCCCATCCCGTTCCAGGGAAGGGGAGCGGCTCTGCATGGAAACGCAACCTGCGTGCCAAACGGGATTACCACCTACAGGTAATATCACGCAACCAAGAGGCTTACCCATAGCATCACCAGTCCGCCAGAATGAGCCACTTTGGCAGAAGTCATGCCAAAGCGTCGCGGATTTGCCTTCTCGGCTTGGGTCATTCCCGCTAATGCGAAGGGTCCGCGCCTGCCGGCATTGGCTCGACGCTTGCTCAATATCCTGCTGAGAAAGGAACCCACCATGAACCGAGAACCCGCCCGCCGCAGCGCGGCCCTCTTCACCGAGGCCGATCCATTAATCGCCTATTTCCATGACATCAAGGCCACCGAAAAGCTTACCTCGAAACAGGAGAAGGAGTTGGCCAAGCGAATCCGCCAAGGCGACCGGCGGGCCGTCAATGAAATGGTGCAAGCCAATCTTAAGTTCGTGGTGGCGGTGTGCCGCCAATACGAGAACCGCGGCTTGCCTTTGATTGATCTGATCAGCGAAGGCAACCTGGGGTTGATGCGGGCGGCCCAACGTTTCGACGAGAAGCGGGAATGCCGCTTCATCTCTTATGCCGTCTGGTGGATCCGCCAAGCGGTGATGACCGCCCTCTCCGATCAATCGCGGTCGGTTCGGCTTTCCACGTCCACCACCGGGCGCATGCGGCAACTGACCACGTCCTCCCGCAAGCTGGCCCAACGGTTGGGACGCGAACCCTCGGTTGAAGAGCTGGAGCTGGAGACGGGCATGCAAGCCGAAAGCATCCGGTCTTATCTGCGCTTGCTCGATCACTCGGTGTCCTTGGAAAGCCTGCCGGAAGGCCTGGAAGGCGGCGCTTCCGATTCGACGGAGGCCTTCGCGGAACGCTTCCTCGCCAAGCGGGCCATGGATCAATTGCTCAAGGGGCTGAGCGCGCGCGAACGCGAAGTACTCGATCTCTACTTCGGATTGCGCCACGGCGAGGCCTGGAACCTGCCCCAGATGGCGCGGCGCCTGGGGCTCTCCAAGGAGCGGGTGCGCCAGATCAAGGAAAAGGCCATCGCCAAGCTGAAGGTGCTCCTGATGCTTAACGCCAAATACCCGTGCGCTACAATCGGTATCTGAAGACCGGAAGAGGAAACCTATGAATCCCATCGCAGCCTTGACAATACGCGAACTCATCCGCAGCCGCCCCTTGGGCATCGAGATTTTGGAAGAGATGGCGGGCGGAACCTTTTGGGACAGGATGGATTTGACCCTGTCGGAGTTCTGCCGCGAGTCGGGGTTGGACGTCGGTACGGTACAACATCGCCTGGCGGGCATACCCGAAATCCTGGTACGCCAGGATTGGCCCAATCTCCCTCTCTTCTGCCTGATCGACCACCTGACCACCGGGCATCGCGGCTTCCGGGCGCGCGACTTGCCCGAGATCCATCGCCTGCTGGAATCCTTGCGCATGGATTTCCCCGCGGGGCAAGCGGTATTGGAATCCCTCCTCGGCGAGTTCACCGCCTTCCGCCAGGAGTTCTCCTGGCACATGGAAGAAGAAGAAGAGTTCCTCTTCCCCAAGATCCTGCGCACCGAGGCCAGCCTGCGCCATCCCGAACTTTATCCTGAAGTATTCAAAGGTTCGATCGGCATGTTCAGCTCCCGCCAGCTCCAAGAGCCCGAGCATCGGTTCCACCAAATCGTGACCGACCTCTCCGAGCGCCTGCGCGGTTTGGTTTCCGATGCCTTGCATCTGGCGACGGCCAAGAGCGCCCTCTCCGCCATTCAAGGCTACGAGGCCCGACTCAAGGCGCACGTCTACATGGAATGCGAGATCCTTTTCCCGAGGGCCCTGGTAATGGAAGCGTCCCTGTTGCAGCGCAACGCATGAAGGGAGTTCCTTGCGATTGACCTTCCTGGGGGGCGCGGGCACGGTCACCGGCTCCAAATACCTCGTGGAAGACGGGGAAGCCCGTCTCCTTATCGATTGCGGCCTATTCCAGGGCCTTAAGCAACTTCGCCTGAAAAACCGGGCCCCGCTCCCCTTCCATCCCGCTTCCATCGGAGCGGTCGTCCTGACCCATGCGCATCTTGATCATTCCGGCTACCTCCCGCGCCTGGTCGCGCAAGGGTTCCACGGCCGCGTGCATTGCACCGCGGCCACGCACGACCTTGCCCGCATCCTGCTCCTCGACAGCGCGGCCATACAAGAAGAAGAAGCCAAGCATGCGGCGCGGCACGGCTGGTCCAAGCATAACCCGCCTCTCCCTTTGTATACGATAGAGCAGGCGCGCGCCTGCGATCCCCTCTTCCGGTCCGCGGAATGGGAGAAACCCGTACGCCTCCCGGAAGGATGGGTGATCCGTTTCCGGAAGGCGGGGCATATCCTGGGAGCGGCCTCGGTGCTGGTGGAGCGAGGCGGTAAGACCATCCTGTTCTCGGGGGACCTGGGCCGACCGAATGACCCTATCCTACCGCCTCCCGCTCCCTGCCCGGCCGTCGATTGGATGGTGGTGGAGTCGACCTATGGGGATCGACGCCATGCGCAGATCGATCCGGCCGAAGCCCTGGCGGCTTTGGCGCGGAAAGTCTTCGCCCGCAGGGGCGCCCTGCTCATTCCCTCCTTCGCCGTGGGGCGCACGCAAACCATCCTGCATCTCCTATGGCGCTTGCGTAAGGCAGGCCAATTGCCCGCCGCCCCCGTCTTCGTCGACAGCCCCATGGCCACCGACGTGACCCACCTTTACATGCAGCATCCCGCCGACCATAAATTAGGGCCGGAAATGGCCCGGGAGGTCTTCGGGTCCGCCACCTACGTGCAAACCCCGGAAGAATCGAAGCGGCTTTCCGCCCGCAAAGGCCCCATGTTCCTGATCAGCGCGAGCGGCATGGCCACGGGGGGCCGCGTCCTGCACCACTTGCGGGCCTTCGCGCCGCATCCCGAGAACGCCGTGCTGCTGGCCGGTTTCCAAGCCGAAGGCACGCGCGGCGCCCAATTGGCCAATGGGGCGAAAAGCATCAAGATCTTCGGGGAACAGGTGCCCGTGAACGCGGAGATCGCGACCCTGCCCAACGCCTCGGCCCATGCCGATGCGGATGAGATCCTGGCCTGGCTGAAAACCGCTCCCCGCGCGCCGGAACGGATATTCGTGACCCACGGAGAGCCGGCGGCTTCCGAAGCCTTGCGCGGGCGCATCGCGGCCGAGCTGGGCTGGAACGCGCTGGTTCCGAAGCTGGAAGAAACCGCGGATTTGGCTCCGGAAGCCTGACCGGTCGTTGCATCGATCCCGCGATCGGGATACCATAAACACGTGTGCTACTCCTTCACGCCGGTCCAGGATCCTTCCGGGGCCATTACCTGGCTTCCCCGCAAGGTCCTCGACCAACTCTTGAAGGAAGGCCGCATCCAGGCCCCGGAAGAGATTTTCCCCGGCGACCGCTCGAATATCTTCCGCTGGACCGATCAAGGCATCGCTCCGGCCGGGATGCGTTTCGATCTGGTGCCGCGTTTTTACCTGGCCAAAGAACATCTCGCCTTGGAAGCCATGTTGAAGCGGAAACGCTCGCGCAAGCTAGGGGGTGATGGCTTCAGCAGCTACAATGCCCGTTCCGAATCCCTGTTGGAGCGACCGGCCTTTCGGGGGCCCTGGCTCGAGTCGAAACGCATGGTCGTGCCCGTCAGCGCCTTCCGCGAGAGGCCGAACATGGACGGGGCCCCGCAGGAATTCCGTGGCCGGGAGTACCGCATCCGCTTTTCCGGCCCGAAGAATCTGGCGGGCATCTGGGACAGCTGGCGGAATGGGGAAGGAGAGATGTTGGAATCGTTCTCCATCATCACCGTCGATTCCGGCGGTAATCCGCTTCTGCGCTCCATCTGGCATGAACGCTGCCCTTTGATACTGGAGCCCGATCAAGTGGAGAAATGGCTCAATCCCGCAACAACGCCCGAGGAGGCCATGAAGATGATCCGCCTTTATCCGGCTGAAGGCATGCTACTGGAAGAGATCGCGCCGCCAACCTCCGGTAAAGGGAATGGGGACGCGCAGCAGACTTCCCTATTCTAGCCAGTTGACCTCCCGCTTATGCGTCCCAAGTAGGATGGGAATCAGGCTTCTTCGGGGGACTCGGGGAGCAGAGCGATAAATCGGCCCAGGATGAGGATTCCATAGAGGAACCCTAAGAAACCCTGGAACAAGGCCAGGTACTTGACCCATTGGCCGGGGACGATGTCTCCGTATCCGATGGTAAGCTGGGTGGCGCCGCTGAAGTAATAACCGTCGAAGGGCGAGTCCTTGAAGGCCAATCCAACCCCGCCGCGCCCGGCCAGGCAATAGATGAAACCGAAACAGACGATCAGTTCCACGTAGTTCACGAGGGACAGCAGGATGGTGCGGACCGTGTTCTCGAGGTAGTAATAGCGCCAATTGATCTGAAGCCGATCGAAAAGGCTGATGTTGCCGGTGGTCTGTATGATGTCGAGGATGCGGACCACCAAAAGGGCCGCGAAGGTCCCTGCGACCCACCGGTTCGGGCAGGTGGTGCCGAAAGCCACCGCCATCGCCTCTAAGGCCAGCCATCCCGCCAGATAAGCTTCGATATGCCGTCCCCGCTTGCGGGCGACGCGCAGGCGGGAAACGTTGTCGGCTTGCTGCGATTGGATGCCTACGCGAGTGGGCCCGGCCAGGCGCTCGGGCGAAAGCAAGGCGAGGCCGCGGAAGATGCGCTCGATGCCATAGGAGATGGGGCTGATGGATCGCAGGGTCTCGATCCGATCGGGACGACGCGCGGTTTTGGGACGCTCCCTATCTTCCATCGTTCCACCTGCGCGGGAAGCCATAGGGGCCGACCTGGGGTCCTCTTGGTTCCTAGATAGCCTTCGAAAAGCGCCCGACCGTTCCCTTGGCGGTGAGCGGATCGAGGGCCGCGGCGGCCTGGCGTACGAATAGCCATCCCTCCTCGGACAGTTTCAGCACCCCGTTTTCCCAGGAAACCCAACCTTCGCCCAGCATCGGCTCGATGCGCGCCCGGCAGCCCTGGATGTATTCCGCGATGGCCTCGGGGGTGAGATCGACGTCCTCGCCGGCAGTGGCGAAATCGACGCGGCCGTAGCACATGAGCGCATCGATACAAGCCTTGACCAGAACGTCCTGCTCCTCCATGAAATAGGTCTTCTCCAACGGGAACTGCTTGGCTTCCACCGCCCGGAGATATTCGTCCAGGCCTTTAAGGTTCTGGCCGTACCCGCGCGCGAATTGGGAAATCGCCGAAGCGCCGAAGGCGTAGACCTGGCCGGTGTGGCGCCGCGAACTATAGCCTTGGAAATTCCGTTGCAGTTGGCCGGCGGCCTTGGCGCGCGCCAGCTCATCGGTGGTCTTAACGAAATGATCCATGCCGATAGACTCGAAACCCGCGTCCTTGAAAAAGCGGCGGGTGGCCAGGGCGATTTCCAGACGCATATGCGCGTCCGGCATCGGGTATTTTTCCAGCTGGCTCTGATGGCCTTTGACCCAGGGAACGTGCGCGTATCCGAAGACGGAGACCCGGTCCGCTCCGGCGGCCACGGCGGTCTCCAAGGTGGACTCGAAGGAATCCGGCGTCTGATGAGGAAGGCCGTAGATGAGATCCAGATTCACGCTGGCGATGCCGGCATCGTGAGCGACCGCCACCAGCTCTGAAATAGGCATGCGGGGAATGCGCCGCTCCACCGCTTGCAATACCTCGGGGCGGAAATCCTGCACGCCGAAGGATAAGCGATTGAATCCGATGGAAGCCAGTTCGCGGATGCGCGCCGGATTGAGTAGGCTGGGATCGCATTCCGCGGCGATCTCCGCATCCGGGGCCAGGAACCATTGGCGCCGGATGCGTTCCATCATCTTACGCAGCCGATCCAGGGGCATGGCGTTGGGCGTTCCGCCCCCGAAATGCACCTGGGTCACCTTGCGGCGGGGATCGACGTGGCGCGCCATCGCGTCCATCTCTTCCCCAATCGCGTCCAGGTAATCGTGCACCTGTCCCGCGGGGGTCCCTATTTCGGTATGGCATCCGCAGAACAAGCAGCGATGCGGGCAGAAAGGGATATGGAAGTAGAGGGAGACATGGGCGGGACCGCGCCGATCGGAATCGGCCAGCAGCGCGGCGTAGCGCGCTGGCGAATCGTACGGGACGAAAGAGGTGGCCGGTGGGTACGACGTATAGCGCGGAGCGGGACGATCGTATTTGGATATGTCTTCAACGGATAGGTTGCGTGCCTGTATCATGCGGCCTTGAAACGCAAAGGGCATGCCGGGAGCCCGGGCCTTCGGGCAAGCGGCAATCCATGCGGCCGGCCCGAAATCCCTATGCCTGCTTTTGCCACGAGGGACTTTTTGACAACGAGGCCTGGCATTCTGGCAAATCTTCGGGGCGGATAAGAGACCCCTCCTTGCGGTAATTTTCATTCGGACATCGAGGATCTATTAATGGACATTGCGCATTTCTTTTCCGCCGCCTCTACCGCAAGCATTTGGGGCGGGGCCCTTTTCCCCGTGGCCGTAGGGTTGGGAAGCTCCTTCACGCATTGCGCGGGCATGTGCGGCCCCATCCATCTGTTCCTGGCCTCGCGCTCTCCGGAAGGCCGCTCGCCATGGGCCTATCATGTCGGGCGCATCCTGGGTTACGGTATCTTGGGTGTTACGGTAGGCGCCGCCGGAGGCGCGCTTTCCTCCCTATCTTCGCAAGGCTTCAAGAACGCGGCCGGCATCGCGCTGGCGTTCGCCTATGCCCTGTTCGGCCTTGGACTGTTGGGCTGGGCTCCCAAGGGTCTTACCGCCGAGAAATTGTTGGCCCGCCTTTTCCCAGCGCGTATGTTCCGCGGCTTATCGGCGCGCGCCGGAGGCAAGACCGCGCTTTTTTCCGCGGGCCTGGCGGCCTGCTTGTTGCCTTGCCCCAGCACCCATGCGGTGTTGCTCTGGGGCCTGGGAATGGGACGTCCGCTCGCGGCGGGAGCGGGCATGATCGCGTTGGGAATATCGACCTTACCGGTGTTCGGAGTGCTGGCACGCGGTTCGCTTTCCGTTCCCATGCGCGCCCGCGGATGGTATCGCGGCGGCCTAGGCGCGGTTTTTCTGGGCCTTTCGGCATGGCGGGTGTATGCGCTCGCAGCGTTAGGCACGGCGGCCTGCCATTAAGGCACGGCGATTCGATTAATAAGGCGAAAAGTCAAAGACGTAAAGACGGATCGGAGAGCAGGAGCAAGGCATGGAAAACAAAAGGACATTGGAATTCCTCGTCATCGCCGGAATCCTGGGTATCGGGGCGCCTTGCGCGCTTCTGCTCGGGCATAGCAGCGGCGAGGCCACGGCGGCCATCGCTTATCCCAAGGCCGAGGCGGTCGCCACCATCGCGATCGATTACAAGGCTACGGTCATGGGCTCCGATGCCGACGTGGAGCATGGCAAGCAACTTTTCCAGGCCAACTGCGTGGCTTGCCACGGCCCGAACGCCGATGGCAAAGGCGCGGCGGCGGCGGCCCTTACCCCGCATCCGCGCGACTTCACCGATCCGAACGCGCGTTGGACGCGCAGCCGCGAGCCCATGGACATCTATAAGACCTTGGCGGAAGGCAGCCCGGGCACGGCCATGGTCGGCTTCGCGAACAACCTTTCGGTACAGGATCGCTGGGCCTTGGTGCATTACCTGGGCACCCTGCCCGGGGTGGCGGGAAAATTCAAGCCTATCGATGAAGCCTTGGCCGGGGCCTGGAAGCCGGAGAAGCGCTGATGTCCGTTTTCCTGGTTCTCATCCCCGTATCCCTGGCGTTGGCCGTCGCCTTCGTCTTCTTGTGCCTGGCGTCCATCCGCGACGGCCAGTTCGATGATCTGGAAAGCCCGCGCTGGCGCATCCTTTTCGAGACTGCGCCCGAAGCCGCGCCCGCAGGCGGGTCCGAGGCCGCCCTGAAAATCCCGCGCTCCGCCGCGCCATCGGCGGCTTTTCCGCAAACCGCCCAACCCGCCATCCTCGCGAGGAATATCGATGATCAAGGTTAAGTACGACGATAAGATAGTTCGCATGTTCCTGCTGGCCTGCCTGGGCTGGGGGGTGATCGGCATGTCCGCCGGGCTCTGGCTGGCGCTCGAGCTATCCAACTGGAAATTCAACCTCGACCCGCACATCAATTTCGGCCGCTTGCGGCCCTTCCATACCAACGCCGTGGTCTTCGCCTTCGGCGGCAACGCCATCTTCTGCGGCGTTTATTACTCCACCCAGCGCCTGCTTAAGGCGCGCATGTTCAACGACGTTATTTCGCGCATCCATTTCTGGGCCTGGCAACTATTAATCCTGGTGGGCGGCGTAGGCTTTCTGTTCGGGATCACCCAGGGCAAGGAATACGCCGAGCTGGAATGGTCGGCGGACGTGATTCTGGGGATTGTCTGGGTCCTCTTCGCCGTCAATTTCTTCGGAACCGTGGCCCGTCGTCGCGTCAAGCACTTGTATGTCGCCCTCTGGTTCTACATCGGCACCATCCTAACCATCGCCGTACTCCACATCGTTAACGGCCTGGCTATCCCGGTTTCCCTCACCAAGAGCTATCCCATCTACGCGGGCGTGCAGGACGCGCTGGTGCAATGGTGGTACGGGCATAATGCGGTGGGCTTCTTCCTGACCACCCCTTTCCTGGGTATGATGTATTACTTCGTGCCCAAGGCGGCCGACCGGCCCGTATACAGTTACCGGCTTTCGGTCATGCATTTCTGGGCGCTGGTGTTCCTGTACATCTGGGCCGGACCCCATCATCTGCATTACACCGCCCTGCCGGATTGGGCCCAGAACCTGGGAATGGTTTTCTCCGTGATGCTGCTGGCGCCGTCCTGGGGCGGCATGCTCAACGGCCTGCTTACCCTTCGCGGAGCCTGGCATAAGCTGCGCACCGATCCCATCCTCAAGTTCTTCGCGGCCTCCATCACCTTCTACGGCATGTCCACCTTCGAAGGGCCGCTCATGTCGATCAAATCGGTGAACGCCCTTTCCCACTACACCAATTGGACCATCGGCCACGTGCATTCCGGGGCCATCGGCTGGGTAGGCCTGATTACCTTCGGCATGATTTATTGGCTGGTTCCCCGCTTGTGGCGCACGCCCCTGCATAGCTGGTCCCTGGCGAACGTCCACTTCTGGACCGCCTTCACCGGCATCATGTTCTACGTCGTCTCCATGTGGATCGCCGGCGTCACCGAAGGGCTGATGTGGAAGGAGTTCACCCCGGAGGGCCTTTTGGCCTACCCGAATTTCCTGGAAATCGTGACCAAGATCAATCCGCTCTATTGGATACGCGCCGTGGGAGGCATGCTTTACCTGGGCGGCCTGCTCATTATGGTCTATAACGTTGCCCGCACCATCCAGGCGGCCCCGGCTTTCCGCGACGAGGAAGTGGACGTGCCGGACGCCCCCGCCATGTCGCATGCCCCGGCCAAGTACTGGCATGCCGTGCTGGAAGGCAATCCCCTGGCGCTCTGCATCCTGACCACCCTGGTGATCGCCATCGGCGGGATCGTGGAAATGGTCCCCACCTTCCTGATCGAATCCAACGTACCCACCATCACCGCGGTCAAGCCCTATACGCCGCTCGAATTGGAAGGCCGCGACATCTACGTTCGCGAAGGCTGCTACAATTGCCATTCCCAGATGGTGCGGCCCTTCCGGGATGAGGTGGCCCGCTACGGCGATTATTCCAAGCCCGGCGAGTTCGTCTACGACCACCCCTTCCAATGGGGCAGCCGTCGCACCGGTCCCGATCTCCATCGGGTAGGCGGCAAGTACAACAACCTGTGGCATTTGCGCCACCTCGACGATCCCCGCCTGACTTCGCCCGGGTCGATCATGCCCTCGTACCGGTTCCTGTTGGACCGGAAGCTTGATCTCTCCCTCACTCCCACCAAGATCAAGGTCATGCGCCAGTTGGGCGTACCTTATCCCGAAGAGATGGTGAAGGATTGCCAGGCCATGGCGCGGGCGCAAGCCAAGACCATCTCCGACGATCTGGCTAAGGACGGGGTGACGGGCATGGAAGACAAGGATGTCATCGCCCTGATTGCCTATCTGCAGAGGCTCGGCACCGACATCAAATGGCGCGAAGCCGCCGCTCAGGGGCCCGCGGTCAGCGTCGTTACCCCCGAGCCAACGAATACCGTAGTCACCGCGGAGCCGTCGAAAGTCGCCAGCTCCGACAGCAAAGGAGCCGGACAATGATCCGCCAAGTCATGGAAGGGGCCGGGCTCACCCTCTGGCCTATCCTCTCGTTCATCATCTTCCTCACTTCCTGCGGATTCATGCTGCTTTGGCTGTACCGGCCCGGCTCGGCCCCGATTTACGGGCGCATGGCCCGCATGGCCCTGGAGAACGAGGACGAGGAACGCGGCGGCGAAAGCGAGGGAAAATAGCATGGAAGAGAAAGATCAGCTCCTGGAAACGCACCAGGACAACGACGGCATCCGCGAATACGACAACCCGCTCCCGGGCTGGTTCCTATACCTGTTCTACGGCTGCATCCTTTTCGCCGGGCTCTACTTCCCGTATCGCCTCGGTTACGGGGCGGCCTTGGCCGAGGCCGGGGGCGTGGGGCAGAACCTCAGCGCCAGCGGCGGGGATTACCTGGCCGCCGTCCGCATGGAGGAAGCGGCCCACCGTTCCCGTCCCGTCGCCGAGATGAGCAAGGAAGAGCTGCTGGAGTTCCTGAAGGCGCCGGCCTCCATCTCGGGCGGCGAAGTGGTGTTCAAGGCCAATTGCGTGGCCTGCCATGGCGATCAGGGCCAAGGCATCGTAGGCCCCAATCTCACCGACGCTTATTGGTTGCACGGCGGCACCCCGGAGGCCATCCTGGCTTCGGTCACCCACGGTTATCCGGACAAGGGCATGCCCGCCTGGAAGAACGTGCTCGGGGCCGAGAAGGTCCGTCTGGCGGCTGCCTATGTCTTGACCTTGCGCGGCCGCAACGTCGCCAATCCCAAAGCGCCTCAAGGAGCCAAAGAGCCGTGATCACGCCCGTGCCTTCGGGGCCCGATGCCCAAATGCCGACCAAGTCCCCTTATCGCATAGGGGAAATGCAAGGCACGATCACGGCCGAAGGCGGACGGGTGTGGCTTTATCCCCGCGAGGTGAAGGGGCGCTTTACCCGCGCCCGACGCGCCCTGGCGTGGGTCCTTTTGGCGGTGTATCTCGGAGTGCCATGGATCCATTGGCGCGGCGAACCTCTCTTCGAGATCGACTGGTTCGGCCGCAGGCTCATGCTCCTGGGCCACTACTTCTGGCCCAAGGATATCCCGCTCTTCCTGCCCGGCATCCTCGCTCTGCTGCTGATCGCGGTCGGGACCACCGCCCGCTTCGGCCGCTTATGGTGCGGTTGGGCCTGCCCGCAGACGGTGTTCCTGCAATTCCTGTTCGGGCCCATCGAGCGCCTGATCGAAGGCAAGGCCTCGGTCCGCAAGAAACGGGACGCGGGCGGCATCAGCTTCGATCTGGTTTGGCGTAAGGCCATGAAGTTGGGGATCTTCCTGGGGATTTCCTGGTGGGTGGCCAATACCGCCTTGGCTTATTTCTGGGGCATGGATAACCTGGCGTGGGCCATCCGGCATCCTTCCGCAGCCAATTTCCCGGGGTTGACCCTGGTATTGGCCTTCACGGCCGCCTTCTTCTACGTGTTCACCTACTTCAAAGAGCAGGCTTGCATCATGCTCTGCCCTTACGCCCGCTTCCAATCGGTGCTATTCGACGAGAGCACGTCCACCATCGCCTATGACGATAAGCGCGGGGAGCCGCGCGGAAAAGGACCGCTGGGCGTACGGGAAGGTTTGGGGGATTGCACGGATTGCCGCCAATGCGTGCTGGTCTGCCCCACCGGCATCGACATCCGCCAGGGAAGCCAATTGGAATGCATAGGCTGCGCGCGCTGCATCGACGCCTGCGATCTAACCATGGCCGCCTGGAAAAAGCCCGCCGGGCTCGTCCGGTACGCGTCCCTGAACGAACTGCAACGCAAGCCTACCGGAGGCGCGCACCTGCGCCTGGTGGCCTATGGCGGATTGTCCTTGTTGATGGGGATCGTATGCCTGCTCCTACTGGCCCACCGGCCCGCCATCGCCGCCGATCTGGTCCGTCGCGGCCAATCGCCTTACGAAAAAGTCGCCTCCGATTCCGTGCGCAACATCTATACCCTATTCCTACGCAACAATGGCTCGCAACGCCGCGTCGTGCGAATCGGCTGGGACGGGTCGGTTCCCGGGACCACCAATTGGGATGATCGGGAATTCGCCATTGCCGGGGGATCGACCGCCACCATCCCCATCGATATCACCATACCCGTTTCCGCCTTCGATCGCGGCCGCAAGGACGCGGTGCTGGCCCTGAAGGGCGAGGGCCTGGACCAAGCCATTCCCGTGGGACTGGCCGGCCCCTGGGGCCGCTGAAAGGACTATCATGACGACCACCCCCCTCCCTTCCGCTTCCTCCCGCGGCATGCCCGTATGGATGATCGTCCTCGGCCTTTTCATGGTCGTAGTGGGGATCGCCAACGGCATCTTCGTCTGGCTCTCGAACGGCCGCCACGATCTGGTCCGCGACGACTACTACGCGGCCAGCCTCAAGCAGGACAGCGTCATCGCGCTGAACTCCGGTAACACCTCGGTTACCTTCCATCGCGAAGCCGGCGATTGGCGGTTGGAAAACGCCTCCGGTTCGGCGCCCGCTACCGGTTGCCGCCTGCGCCTCTACCGCCCCGACGACGTCAGCGCCGATCGCGAAGTGCGTTTGCAGCGCGTCCAATCGGAGGCCGGCCGGGAAGCCTGGAAAGTCGCGGCCCCGACCCTGCGCCGCGGCCATTGGATCGCCACCGTGGTCTGGGATCGCGATGGCGTGGACGTGCGCGAAGTCTCCCTGAATCTGACGGAAGGCTGAAATGACATCTCCGGCCACGACCCCATTCGGGGGCATACGGCCGGTCGACGCGCCGGCGCCCGCGAACAAAGGCGCCTGCGCCCATTGCGGCCAAATCCTGCTGCGGACCGATCTCGTAGGGCCGGATGGCGAAGCCTTTTGCTGCGAGGGCTGCCGCGAAGTGAACGCCATCCTCGCCGCCGAACGCTGGGCTCCCTACCGGGAGCTGATGGGCCAAGGCGGAAAGCGCGCCCCGCGAGCCTGGATCGGCGAAGCATACCGGACGCGCTTGGCTGCCTTGGACGACCCCGTTCTGCTCGCGGGTTTGGGCCGCTGGGAAGGGCGCAAGCATGCGGTGAACTTGCGCGCGCGCGACGTGACTTGCGCCGGCTGCGGTTTCCTGGTGGAGGCGCTGCTGCGCGAAAGCCCGGGCGTTGTCGCATATGAAGTCGATTTCCTCCATGGCGAGGCCTACCTAGAATACGATGCGGACCGTACCTCCCTGCGCGGGTTGCTGGAAGGCCTGGCCCGCTTCGGATATCGCCTGGAACCGGTGGATGGCGAAAGCGAAGCCAAGCCCAAGCCCGATCGTTCGCTCCTGTACCGCATCGCCGTGTCGGCCTTCTGTTTCATGAACTCCATGGCCTTCGCGGCGGCGGTCTATGCCGGCCTGCCGCGCGGCATGGCGCCCGGTTGGATCCGCGCCTTCGGCTTGGCCGGCTTCGCGCTGGCATTGCCGGCGGTCGCCTATGGCGCGCAGCCCTTCTACCAGGGGGCCTGGCGCGCCTGGCGGGCGCGTCGTTTTAACGTAGATGTTACCGTAACACTGGGGATACTGACGGCCTTCGTGGCTTCGGCCCATGCCGCCTGGACGGGGCTCGGTGGCAACTTCTCCGATTCCCTGGCCGGTCTCGTCTTCTTCCTGTTGACCGGGCGCTGGGCGGTCCGCCGCTTCGAGGCAGGACTGGCCCTGGAAGGCCGCTGGTTCGAGCGCCTCGCTCCCGGATACGTCACCGTGCGCCGCGGAGGCGAACCGGTGCGCGTACCGGCCGCCGAGGCCCGCGCGGGCGAAAGCGTCGAAGTCGGCGCGGGCGAATACGCGCCCGTGGACGGAATGCTCGATGCCGACGAAGCCTGGATGGACACCAGCCTTTTGACCGGCGAAAGCCGGGCCTGGCGCATTCGCCGCGGCGAGCGCGTTTTGGCCGGCTACCTGAATCTGAAGGGCCGTACCACGGTGCGGCTGACCGCTCCGGGCGGGCAGACGCGCATCGCCGGCTTGCGCCGCGATTTGGCCGCCCTTTCCGCCGGCCGCGGAGCCGTGCCCGACGGCTCGGGCGCGGTGGCCAAGCGCTTCACCTGGGCCGTGGCCGCCTGCGCGTTGGCCGCCTTCTGCCTGCATCAGCGATCCGGCTTGCCCGCCGCCCTGGAGGCCGCCGCCAGCGTGTTCATCGTTTCCTGCGCTTGCGCATTGGCCCTCGCCATCCCCATCAACCGCGGCCTTGGGCTGAAGCGCGCCCGCGCCTTGGGCTTCCACTTCCGCGCCCAGGCCGCCCTGGAAGCCTTGCGCGGAGTCGGCTGCGTGCTTTTCGACAAGACCGGCACTTTGACTTTCACCCACCGCACCGTGGCCGGCTGGGATTGGCTCGGCGCCTGGAAGGACGATACCTCATTGCAAGAGGCCGCCCTGCGGGGCTTGCGCGCCGCGACCGCCGGCTCCTTGCATCCCGTGAGCCTGTCGGTGCGGGCGGCCCTGGAAATCATGCCCGAGGACGGCTTACGAGCGCTATCCGCCCGCGAGCTCGCGCATTTCGGCGTGGTCGCCCGCGTACCCGGTCCCGAGGGCGGCGAACGCGAGGTGTGCCTCTGCAAATACGGAGCCTGGAACGAAGCCGGCCCTTTCGCGGAACTAGGCTATCCCGTTCCCGCTACGCCCCTGCCCGCCGCCGATGCGTGCGTTCTCGTGGACGGAACCCTGGCCGCCCTGATCCGCTTCACCGAGGAAATCAAGCCCGAGGCCGCCCGCTTGGTAGCCTCCTTAAAAGCCAGGGGCTTGGCGGTCGTTCTTCTCTCCGGGGACAATCGGGACAAGGTGCGCGCCTTCGCCGAGGCTTGCGGGATCAGGGAATGGCGGGCGTCGCTGGCTCCCGAGGCCAAACGCGCCGCCGCGCAGGAGTATCGCCGGCGTTACGGGCGCTCGCTCTCGGTGGGCGACGGCTTCAACGACAGCCTTTTGTTCGGCTCCAGCGATTTGGCCATGGCCGTGGCCGGCGGGGCTGCCGATCGCCTGCCCGGCGTCGATATCCTCTCGACGGGGGATCGCCCCATGGCCCTGGCTTCCCTCTTCGCCCTCTCCGACGGCGTGGCTCGCGGCGTCCGCCACGGTTATTGGGCCTCCGGCATCTACAATGCGGGCGCCATCGCGGCGGCCCTGGCCGGTTGGGTAACGCCGCTCTTCGCGGCCGTATTGATGCCGGTCAGCGGGCTTTCCCTATGCCTCATCGCCTGGCTTTCGATACCGCGCCGTCCCTGAAAAACGCGTCTTCCACGCACCGTCCAAGCACCTTCCCGGAAAAAACGTCCCCAATTAAAAAACCCGCGCCCGCTCGAAGCGGACACGGGTCGGATTGAAATCGACGCGCGGAAGGATTCAGACCCTTCCGCGGGAAGCGGTAGCCGGCTTAGCGGCCGATCCAGGGAACGGTCGCAACCACCTCGCCCTGCGTAGACCGCACGCGGAGGCGATAGATTCCGGCCGCCGGCAATCGCGGCATGGCATGGGTCGCCGGCCCGGTCGCGGAGAAGCTCGCTACCACGCGGCCCTGAATGTCCAGGAACTCGGCGCGATGGGCGCCCGGCGCGGAGATGGAAAGCGAGCGGCTATCGAAGGACAGCCAATCGGCACGGGAAGGCGTCGCGGAGGGCGCGAGGGCCGTGGGGAACAGGGCCGGATCCTTGCAGGTTCCGGTATATTCGATCCGGTTCACGGTGCCTTTGCCGTAGTCCACGTAATAAATCAAACCGTCCGGCCCCTGCCTCACGTCCACGATGGTGGTCGGCCGGATGGAAGCCCAGATGGTCGTGTTGGCGGTGGTCGTGCTGACGTTGGCATCGAGGGTCATGAGATGCCAGCCGTAGGCATCGCATCCCGTGATGAGCCATTTGCCGTCCAACTGCGGGGGCATTTGGCCGGCATTGGTGATCCTACCGTCATAACGGAATACGGGACCGACCATGGCGCAGGCTTCGTTGCGGGCGAAGATGGGATCGGAAACCGGCGGCAAGGTCACGATGCCCAGGTTCTTGGCATTCAAGGGCGCGGCCTTGGTGTTTCCCGTCTTGATGGCCCCGGCATTCCCGTAGGCCGTTATCCCGGTCATATCCTCTTCGCCGGCGTAGTACGGCCAGCCCGCGAAAACGGGGGTCTTGAAGAGGTTGTACTCTTCCGAGACCTTGCCCTGGTCGGGGCCCACGTCGCCCCAGGCGACCCAACGGCGAATCGGATCCACGAACAAGGTGTAGGCATTGCGCGTGCCCTTGATGTAAATCTCCGGCTTCACGATGCTGGTATCCGCGTATTTGGCGGCCAAGTCGGCCTGGCCCTTCGCGGCGTAAACGTCGTGGAAGTAAGCGCCGAAATTCCCGGCGGGAATGGAATAGCCTTTCGCCGATTCATCGGGATGGATGCGGATAACCCCGCCGCGAAGATCGGCGGTATTCCCGGGACCTTGATCGGTTTGCTGGTTATCGCCGAAGGTTACCCAGAGATCATCGTACGAATCGAATTGCATGGCGCCGCCGGTATGCCAGGTCACGCTCTCGCGCTTTTGCTTGATCAAAACCTTCTCGGTGGACATATCCAGATGGGACATGTCCGCGGTCATCTTGATGCGCGAAACGCGCTGGGTCAGCGAATTGTCGCTCTCGGCGAACGAGTAATAGAAATACAACCAGGGATTCGTGAGGAAGTCGTTGCGGGCCGCGATGCCCAAAAGGCCGTATTCGTTCTGGCGGAAATCCGCATTGATGAATCCGATGGAATCGGTGGTGCCGGCCTTGCCGTTGTAGCGTTTAACCGGTCCGCGTTTCTGGACGAAATACACGTCTACGGAGCCGTCGGCCTGCTTCGCGAAGGCCATCTTGAGAACGGTATTGCCGCCGGGATCCTGCGACGACGGAGGCGTAGGCGTCGTAGCCAATACCTTCGTCGTAAACTGCGCATCGGTCGCATTACATCCATTATAAGTTCCGAGATCGACGGCCTGAACCCCAGCGGCCGCCAATCCAATCAAAAGGACAACTCCCCCCCGTTGCAATACCATGATCAATCTCTCCTTCCAATGGATGGGCCAGTAAAATCGAGTTTGGCCTAATATATCGTCGATCGACCTCGGCCGAGGGTAACTTCGCGCTTTGGATTTGTACGGAATCGGCACAAAGCCGGCGGGACGTACATTTTAGGAGTTCTAGTTCCTCCCTTTTTCCCATCCAGAAAAGTCCACTTTCAACGCAAGGCGGGAGCCGATTCAGGCGAAGGACAGCCCCCTAGAGGGGGTAAGAGATTGCATAAATCCCGGATTCGGGGCGATAATGGGGCGTCCTGTCCTTTCCCATGGAGGCGCCTTTTGGTCCAGATCCGGCAATACACTCCGGGCGAACTCATCCTCAACGAGAACGACTCGGGCGATGCAGCCTATTATATCGACTCGGGAAAGGTGGCGGTGTTCAAGAGCGCTCCCGGGGGCCAAATCCATATCGCCCACCTGGGGCCGGGCGACATCTTCGGCGAAATGAGCATGGTGGACGATTCCCCCCGGAGCGCTAGCGTGCGCGCGGTGGAACCCACGACGGCGCGCGAATTCCACCGTGACGATCTATATGCCGCCATCCGCGAGAACCCGGCCATCTTCGCCACTTTCATGAAAAGCATCTTCAACCGCTTGCGCGAGGCCAACCGCATCATCGCGAACATGCCGATCCGGGCCGGGCAGGCCGTCACGACGGCCAATCTCAAGGACGACGGATCCAAGGATGCCAAATTCAGCATCGAAGGGCTCACACCGGAGGCCGTGGCGGCCATACCGGACAATCCTTTCCCTATCAAAGGCTTTCCTTTCAAGATCGGGCGCAAGAGCAATGATCCTTTCGTATACAATCACCTGGAGTTAATCGATCGTGATCCGGCCCAGATCGCCCGCCACCATGTCGCCTTGGTCTTCGACGGAATGCATTTAGGCGTGGTCGATCGCGGCAGCGAGCAGGGCGCCTCGGTGGATGGCGTACGCATCGGCGGCCGCAACGGCGCGGGCCCGGTCTATTTTAACGGTAAAGAAGGAATCCTGGTGCTGGGTTCCGAAGACTCGCCGTTCTGCTATAAGATCAAGGTGGACTGGTAGCCTTTCCCGCGCGCACGGCCGATCCCGAAGGCCCCTTCTCAATATCCTTGCGTCCCGCGTTCCGCGATATTTCATTCTTCGCTGTCCATTGGGCCGATGCGCCCGTAAGAGCGAACGCCTCTTCCCTAAGCGCATCGAAACCTTCAGCAAGGATGAATCGCATGCAGAATCGAAAGATGAAACTGATCTTCGCCACCTTGGTCGGATCCGTGTGCCTAACCGCGGCTGCCTACGCCGCCGCCTCGAACGGCGCGGCGACCACCGCTACGACCGAGCCGGGCGCAGCCCCTTCGGGCACGGCCATGTCCGCGAAATACTCCGATGGCGAGATCGTGGCCGTGGTTCTGACCATCGACGACAACGAGATCAAGGCCGCCCAGACTGCCGAGAAGAAAAAGATGAGCAAGGACGCCATGAAGTTCGCGAAGATGCTCCTGAAGCAGCATAGCGAGGACAGCAACAAGGTTTCCAAGCTGGCCAAGAAGGAGAATATCACCCCGTCCGAAACCGCCGCCAAGGCGCAGGAACTGCGCGACAAGGGCGCCGCCGAACTCCAAGCCCTGGCCCCTAAGGACAGCATGGATTTCGAGCAGGGCTACGTCAGCGCCATGGTGCATGGGCACACCGATGCCTTGGCCCTGTTCGACGAGCATCTGATCGCGGATGCATCCAATACCAAGCTGAAGAAGGCGATGGAGGAGACCCGCAAGCACGTGGCCCATCATCTCGAAGAAGCCAGGCGCTTGCAAGGGGACCGGGCGTCGCGTTAAACCTCCGCCGGCGCTTTGGTGGGCATCGCCAAGGCGCTCTTCTTTCTGTTCATCGTGCTTTGGCTCGCCACCTGGCTAGGAGGACGTCGGCGCAGGGCGATTTAGCCCGGGTCTCCGAAGAGTCCCCCGATCGCGGCGCTCCCCGCGCCGCCGTCATCCTTGGCCTAGCGTTCGGCATCGACCCGCAAGGAGTTGGCGTTTCCTTATATTTTGGTCGCGAAAAACTTTCATCGGAAAAAATTTTGTCGGAAAAGGAGGCCCAATGCGTCTCTGGCCCATTCTGTTGCTTGCCGCCGCTTCTTTGGCCTCTGCCCAAGGACTCTCCCCGGAAGGCTGGTGGAAAACCGTGGACGACAAGACCGGCCGCGTCAAATCCATCGTCCACATCACCCGCGGCGGCGATACCCTGAGCGGCAAGATCGAGAAGTTGTTCCGGAGGCCGGAGGAAATCCAGGATCCGGTGTGTATCAAGTGCTCCGGGGAACGAAAGGATAAGCGCATTTTGGGAATGGTCATCATGTGGGGATTACACCCCTCCGGGGCGGGATGGGACGGCGGCTCCGTTTTGGATCCGGCCAACGGAAAGGTGTATAGCTGCAAGCTTTCCCTTTCCCAGGACAGCCAATCCCTCACGGTCCGGGGATACCTCGGCATCCCATTGTTGGGCCGCAGCCAGACCTGGAAACGGGTCACGCCCGAAGAGGCAGGAAAAGCGGTCGTCCCCGGCTCTTGAAACGGCACCGCATTTGCTAAATAGTTCAGTGCCTTCCGCGTGGAGGGTGTAACCTTTATCTGGAGTTGCTATGAACACCCGCAAAATCGCTTACCTGATTCTGTCCGCCAGCATTGCCACTTCCTCCGTTTTCGCCGCCGGTGCCGACAAGGCCTGCTTGAAAAAGGCCAAGGAAGACTACACCGAATCGGTGAAGGCCTGTAAGGACAAGAAGGGCGCCGACAAGAAGGCTTGCAAGAAGGACGCGAAGGCCGCCTACACCACGGCTAAGGATGCCTGCAAGGCCCCTGCCGCCGCCCCGGCCCCCGCTGCCGACGCTCCTGCCGCCCCCGCTGGCGACGCCAAGTAAGGTCTTCGCCGGGCCGGCTTGCCGGCCCGGCGATAACCGATTTGGGCAACCCTAATGCCCCAAATGGTGCATCGGGATCCGCCGCCCAAACGCTCCCACTCCCGTAGAGTCTCGAAACCTTGGCCCGCTTACTCTTCTACAGGTTCCGGCTTTTACCCAATTTTTACTGCGGAATAATCCTCCCTTTCTTCTCCGAAAGCGTCGTCGGTTAATAAGCCCGGAGAGGAAATACACCGGGCGGGATTCGAACCCACGGCCAATTGTTTAGAAAACAACTGCTCTATCCAACTGAGCTACCGGTGCAAAAGAAGGGCATGAAATCTAAGTAATCCCCCTGCCTCTGTCCTCCGATCCTCCCAGGGAAACCGCCCCGGCCGATCAGGTCCGGATACGGCTGGTCGCCTCCACTTCCGGCGGCTAACTTCTTCCCATGCGCCAAGACGAAGCTTACTATCGGGCCATGCTGGCGCGCGACGCGCGCTTCGATGGCAAGTTCTTCGTAGGCGTGAAGACCACGGGCATCTACTGCCGTCCCGTTTGCCCGGCCCGGCCCAAGCGCCGCAACGTCGAGTTCTTCCCCGATGCGCGCACAGCCGAAAACGCGGGCTACCGGCCCTGCCTGCGCTGCCGTCCCGAGGCCGCACCCGATTCGGCCGCCTGGAACGGGTCATCTGCCCTGGTACAGAGGGCCCTGCGGGCGTTGGCCGAAAGCGGACATGAGAGCGTAGGCGAGGAGGCCTTCGCGGCCCGCTTCGGACTGGGCGCGCGCCAATTGCGCCGGGTGTTCCTCGCCGAAGTGGGCAAGACGCCGGCCCGCATCTCCGCCGAGCGCCGGCTGGACTTCGCCCGCAAGCTCATCGCCGAAACCGCTTTGCCCATGACCCGCATCGCGGGATCGGCGGGCTTCGCATCGGTACGGCGCTTCAATGCCGCCATCCGCGAACGGTTCCGGCGATCGCCCACGGAAATGCGCCGGCATCGGCGCGGCCCATCCGAAAGCGAAGGCGTGGAACTGAGCCTGCCCTTCCGTCCCCCTTTTGATTGGGAAGCGTCCTTGGACTATTACCGCTCCCATGCCATCGACGGCATCGAGGCTTTTCCCGAAGGGGCCTACGAGCGTCTCTTCCGATTCGGGTCCGGTCCGGCCGGGCACCTGCGCGTGAGCCTGGGCACCGGCGCGAAGCTGCGTCTGCAAGTGCGCGGCGGCGACGTGGCCGATTTGGGGCGCGCCGCGCGGGCGGTGCGGCGCATGTTCGATCTGGATGCCGATCCGGCCGAGGTGGCCGCGGCCTTCGCGGGCGCGCCGGGGCTGGAACGCCTGAGACGCTTGCGGCCGGGACTGCGGGCGCCGCGGGGTTGGGATGCCTTCGAGACCGCGGTTTGCGCGGTGCTGGGGCAATTGGTGAGCATCCCCCAGGCCAACCGCCTCATCGCCCAGTTGATCGAAGCTTACGGCGAATCTGTCGCGCACCCGTTGGGAGGGACCGTGCGTTTGTTCCCGCGGCCCGAGTCCTTGGCCGATTCGGACCTCGCGCGCGTGGGCACGACGGGCGCGCGCAAGGCCGCGCTCCGCGAACTCGCGGCGCGGGTGGCATCCGGGACAGTGTCCTTCTCCAGCGCGCAGGATCCCAGGGCGTTCCGCGCGTCCCTGCGCTCCATCAAGGGCATAGGGCCGTGGACCGCCGAGTACGTGAGCCTGCGGGCCCTGGGCGACGTGGACGCCTTCCCTGAGGCCGACCTGGTGCTACGGCGCGCGATCGCGTCCGATCCGCGCTTGGATCCGGAGCGGGTGCGTCCTTGGCGCGGTTACGCGGCCGCGCATTTATGGCGCGCCTGGACGTTGGCGCGCGAACAGGAGAATTCATGACCTTGCTCAAGAAACGCTTTCCGACCCCGACGGGGGACATGACCTTGGTTGCGCATGCACGGGCCTTGGTGGGTTTGGTTTGGGATGAGGGGGAGTTGCCGCGTTTGGGCCTGGCCGCGGCGGAACCCGGCGCGAACGCGCCTTTGGACGACGGAGAGCGCCAGCTCCAAGAATACTTCGCGGGGAAACGCACGCGTTTCGATCTGCCCCTGGATCCCGCGGGATCGGAATTCCAACGATCGGTTTGGGACCGATTAAAAGAAATCCCTTTCGGATCCACCTGGAGTTATCGGGAACTGGCCTTGCGCGTGGGCAATCCCGGCGCGGCCCGTGCGGTCGGCTCCGCCAATGGCCGCAATCCCTTATGCATCCTGATCCCATGCCATCGCGTGGTCAAGGCTTCGGGCGATCTCGGCGGGTATGCGGGAGGGGCGGAGCGAAAGGCTTTCCTGATCGGGTTGGAGGGCTCTGCAGCCAGGACCTGAGTGGTGGGTCAGGTTGCGCGAAGCGTATTCAAGCTACGCCCGGCGTATTCGAACCGGCGGCCGGAACCCAGCTCCAATCCCATCCTGCGCGGCCGGCTTGGGCCTCGTCCACCGCGCGCGCCAAGGCGTTTTCGCATTTGCGCAGGAACTGAACGTGGGTCTCCCCCAAGGAGCAGTCCTTGCGCACGACGAAAATCTCCTTCTCGGCTTCGATGACCCCGTGCACGTACGGGGCCGGAATCCAACGCGCGTAAAAGACGACCAACGATTCGAGCGTCGCGAAGGAAGGCAGCGCGGCCAAGCCGTCCATTGGGAAAGGCGTCGGAATATCCACTATGCATGGAAGTATCGGGCCGGCGCCCGTTTCAGTCCAGGGCCGGCCCGCCTGACGCAGAGGCCTTATCCCCCAAGGGACGCCAACTCCCCGAAAAGCCCATAGGGTTAAATTGCTATATTGTCCAACCGCCCCAGACGAGGAAATCCGATGAAATTCGACCCTACCCAAATCCTGTTTTTCGCGCTGATGATCGGCATCCTCTACTTCATGATCTTCCTGCCGAAGAAAAAGGAGCAACAGGCCTTCACCAAGATGATACAATCGCTCAAGAAGGGCGATCGGGTGCTGACCCAGTCCGGGATGTATGGCGAAGTGGCAGCCGTCCAAGGCGACATCGTGACCCTCAAATTCCACGACGGCGTTCGCATCGACTTCAATAAAACGGCCATCTCCAAGGCGGTGGAGGACAAGGCCGAGGCCAAAGCCTGACGCCGCGGGCCGGTGCCGAGGATAATCCCATGGTGCTTCCCATCTATTTGTACGGACAAAAGGTCCTACGCAAGCGGGCCACCGAGGTGGCCAAGGTAACCCCCGAGCTGGCCAAGCTCGCGGATGACATGCTCGAGACCATGTACCATTCCAACGGTATCGGATTGGCGGCCCCCCAGGTCGGCCGCAGCATCCGCCTTATCGTCGTGGACGTGGCGGGTGAGGAAGAGGAAAAGCATCCTTACTTTCTCTTCAATCCGAACGTGACGGATCGCAAGGGCGACATTGCCGCCGAGGAAGGCTGCTTGTCGGTGCCCGGCGTATGGGCGGACGTCGAACGCCCTGAAACCATTACGGTGGAATACCTGGACAAGAACGGCAAGCGCCAGGTTCTGAAGAACATCGATGGTCTCTTGGCCCGTTGCATCCAGCACGAGATCGATCACCTGAACGGGGTTCTATTCGTGGACAAGATCTCGGCCACCGACCGGACCTTGAATGACGGCAAGCTGAAGAAGATCTCCAAGGAATCGAAGACCGTTCCGGCGTGAACGCCCGCCTTTCCTTTTCCATCCATACCGGGTTGCTGGCCACAGCGCTCCTGTTCGGTTGCGCTTCCGCCCCGGTGAGCCCGGCCAAGCCCGCCTCCGCCAAAGCCAGGGCCGCGCCCACGGAACCAGGCCGCTACGAAGGCGCTTGGTCCTCCGTCCCCGCCTCCGAACTCCCCTTCCCCGAAGCGCGGGATACCCTGAGCTGGGACTTGCCCGCGGAAGCGGCCGAATCCGGTCCGGCCGGCGACTCCGCGCGTCCGCGCACTTGGGCGCCATCCCTGCCTCCCGTCTCGCGGCCCGAAGGCATCCGCCAACGGACCCGGCCCAAGGATCTTCCCGATCGCGTCCACGTCCTTTTGGCCCGTTCGCCCAAGCCGTACTCCTTATACACCTTGGGCGACGTGCAGATCCTGGCGGAGGTCCCCGCCGAGAAAGACAAGAGCCTCTCCCTCACGCGCCTGGCCCAGCTTAAAGGCCGCTTCGTGATCCACCGTTCCGGCGGGGCCTTCACGGTAGAGCAGGCGGGCAAGACCGTGGCGACCTCGTCGGCGCGTCGGCTGCGGGTCATCTCGCTCAATCCTTACAACCTGATCGACATGGGGCCCGGCGTCTACCGCGGGGGCATGCACATGATCGCCGAATCCGACGGGGACGTGCTGGCGGTGAACGTCGTGGGGGTGGAGGATTACCTGCGCGGCGTGCTGCCTTACGAGATGGGCAAGGTCGATCGCGACGGGTTGGAGGCGCTCAAGGCCCAGGCGATCGTGGCGCGCACCTACGCCTACAAGCGCATGCTCGCCGCCCGCAACGCCGAGTTCCATCTGCATAGCGACGTGCAGGATCAGGTTTACAAGGGCGTGCGCGGCGAATACCTGATGTCGGATCGGGCGGTGTGGGAAACGCGCGGCATGGCGGTGATGCATTCCGACACCCTGGCCCTTTGCTATTACTTCTCGACCTGCGGCGGGCGCACCGCCAGCAAGCACGAAGTGTGGGGCGGCGACAGCATCCCGTATTTGGTCTCGCGGCCGGATACCGACGGCCTGGGCGAGCCCTGGTGCCAAGCCTCCAAGTACATGGCGTGGACCCAGGAATGGACCCGTCCCCAATTGGCGGCCGTCTTGAAGCGCAATCTGCATTCGGCCGGCGTTGCGGAGTTTCCCGCCTTCACGGGAATCCAGAGCGTGGCGATTTCGCAGCGTGCGACCTGCGGGCGGGCGCGAATCCTGAACATCGCGACCGAACGCGGCGCCATCCTCGTGAAGGGCGATAAGACCCGTTGGGCCCTGCGGCCGCCGGGCGGGGATGATAAGATCCTCCCGAGCGCCTGGTTCACGCTCAAGACCGAGGGGAATAAGATCACCGCCCAAGGTAAGGGCTTCGGGCACGGGGTGGGCCTATGCCAGTCGGGAGCGATGGGCCGGGCCCGGTCCAACCAAAACTTCGTGGAGATCATACGCGCCTACTACCAAGGCGTAGACGTGGTCGAGTTCCGCTAAGCGCCACGCACCCGGTCTCGCGAGGAGCCATGAAGCTTAAAAAAGCGACGAGTGTGGAGTTGCGAAGCAACTCCGAACGAGGAGCCTAACTAGCCTCCGCCCAGGAACTTCACGATTTCCACTTCGTCTCCATCGGTGAGAAGGAGCGTGGCCCAGGCCGCTTTGGCCGGGACCTTGCGATTCAATTCGATGACCACCTGCTCGGGCTTGAGGCGATAGGACGCCACCAATCCTTCGACGCTGATTCCATCATCCAGGCGGGTTTCTTGGCCGTTCACTTTAACGCGCATATCGCCGAAAAAGATAGCAAGGCGACGGCAACGGAATCCTGCATCGGCCCCCGCGCGAACGTATTTTCCGGATATGCACACCTTGGAAACGCAAGTTGACGTCTGGGGAATCGAAGCCGGCTTCATCGACGCTTTCGAACGTTGGCACGACACGCCGGAAGCGACGCGGCTGGCATTGCGGTCGGCCATGGGCCAGGAACCCCTGGAAATCGCGGAGCATTGGATCCCCGATGCCCCGGAACCTTGTCCCGAGCCCGCCCGCGCCTGGGGTTGGACGGTACAAGTCTATGCTCTGCGATCGCAGGGAAGCTGGGGGATCGGCGATCTCGCCGATTTGCGTCGCCTAGGCCAGTGGTCGGCCGCCCGCGGCGCCGGATTCGTGCAAATAAGCCCTCTGGGGGCTATGCAGGCCGTTCCCCCGTTGGAACCAAGCCCTTACTACCCGTCATCCCGGCGTTACCTCTCGCCTTTGTTCCTGCGCATCGAGGAGATCCCCGGCGCCCAACGCGCCGCCGCCCGCTGGGCCCCGCTGGCCGAACGCGGGCACGCGCTCAACGGCGCGGCATTGATCGATCGCGACGCGGTCTTCGCGCTGAAGATGGAGGCCCTGGAGGGGTTGTGGGCGGAATTCAAGGCGGGCGCGCCCGAGCGCGAGGACTTCGCCCGATTCGTGGTGGAGTCGGGGCAAAGCCTGCGCGAGTACGCCATTCACTGCGTGCTGACCGAAAACCTGGGCCCTAATTGGAAGGAGTGGCCGCCCGCCTACCGGCATCCCGCGGCCCCCGCGGTCGCGTATTTCGCCGCCGAGCACCTCGAGCGCATCGCCTTCCACGAATGGATCCAATGGCTATTGGATCTGCAATTGGATGAAGCCAACCAGGCGCTGCATTTGGTGCAAGACCTGCCCATCGGCTTCGATCCCGGGGGCGCCGATGCCTGGGTCTGGCAGGACCTTTTGGCCTTCGGCGCTTCGGTGGGAGCGCCGCCCGATCTCTTCAACGCCCGCGGCCAGGATTGGGGTCTGCCGCCCTTCATCCCCCATCGCCTGCAAGCGGCCGGGTATGGACCCATCCGCGAAACGATCCGCGCCCTGCTGAAACATGCGGGCGGACTGCGCATCGATCACGTGATGGGGCTTTTCCATCTGTATTGGATCCCCAAGAGCATGGACCCGGACGGAGGCGCTTACGTGCGCTATGACCAAGAGGAATTGCTTTCCGTGATCGCGGAGGAATGCCGCCGCACCGGGGCCTTCGCGGTTGGCGAGGAGTTGGGGACGGTTGACCCGTGGGTGCGCGAACGCCTTAAGGCCTGGGGCCTGCTCGGCAGCAAGGTATTGTGGTTCGAATCCGATCCCCCCGGCGATTGGCCGCGCGCGGCGTTGGCCTCGGTCAGCACCTACGATTTGCCCACCTTGGCCGGCCACCACCTGCTGGCACGCTCCCCCGCCCTGTTGGTGGCCGCTTCCTTGGAAGATGCCCTGGGCGTAACCGTCCGCCCCAACCTGCCGGGGACCATCCATGAGCGGCCCAATTGGCGGATGCCGTTGCCGAAGACGTTGGAAGAGTTGGAAAAGGATCCCGCGGCCATGGCCCTGGCGGCGGCCCTGGCGCGCGGCCCCCAGCCTAGGTAACTTCAGCGTTACCCGGGAACTCTCGATCGAAATTCCCCCAGCGCCTCTGAATGGACTTGGCCAGGCCAGGTTCTTCCAGGGCCCGGCGAATGGCTTCCTTGTAGCGGTGATCCTCCCGGTATTCATCGGAACGGAGCACGTGGCGGAAGTACGCCAACGCCACCATGGAATAGAGCGTGCGCGACCGGCTGGATTTGGCCAGGAACGTATCGAGATCGCGGGTATTGGCCAGTTCGGCGCGGGCCTTGCGTTTCTGGGTTTCCAGGAGGGCCTGCCGTTCCGCCTTGCCGCTCGCCAGCAAGCGGCGGATATTCTTGGATCGGCTTTCGAGATCGAGAAAGACTTCCGGGTCCTTGAGGCCGGCTTGCAGGTTCTCGCGGATGCGGGTCCGTTCGATTTGATGGGCTTGGCGTTTAGACAGCCGACGCGCTTTGCGTTCGGTCTTGCCCGGGGTCCAAGGCCCGGTCTGGCTGTCGGTCTGGGTTTCCGTTGCGGATGCGGGAGCGGCGATCGCGTCATGCATAAAAGCGGCCTCCTGACGGTAATGTCCTCAAATTTTCGGCGCCGATCCACCCCCTGAAATTCGCCTGTAAAGCCGCCTAATCCGTAATTCCCGTCCATTCATGGGCTTGGGCAGGATTCCGGAAAGCTGTGATAAAATCGAAATAGGGCCAGGGGATGGAAATCCGCCTAGGCGCGGCCGCGGGAGATCATTTCCAGAGCAGTTTGACGCCCGCGTATACTAGCATGGCTGCCAGGACCGGGCGCAGCACCTTTTCCGGCACCGTCCCGGCGGTATGGCTTCCCAGCCATATTCCGGGCAGGGAGCCCACGAGCAGGTTGCCGAGCAGCATGAAGTCCACGTTGCCCGCGCTGGCATGGCCAAGTCCCGCGATCAGGGTCAAGGGAACGGCGTGGGCGATTTCGGTTCCCACCAGCTTGGAAGTGGGCAGAAGCGGAAAGACCAGGAACAAGGCCATGGTTCCCAAGGCCCCGGCGCCGATGGAAGTAATGGATACGATGATACCCAAGACGAAACCGATGATGACCGTCGCGACGTGCCGCTGCGATTCGGTCATGCGGGTCAGGAACACGTCGTTCCGGTGGCTCCAATTGAGCAGGGGCTGCTTGCAAAGGATGGCAACCGAAGTGACTAATAGCGCGATGCCCAGGGAATAGGTGATGACGGCATTGGTGGCGCGGGCGGGGCCATGGGATTGCAGCAGCCGGAAGGCGATGAGGGTCAGCACCGCGGCGGGGATGCTGCCGCAGGCGAGCCGCATCGTGATGGACCAATCCACGTTCTTCTTTTTCTGGTGCACGAAGACGCCATTGGCCTTGGTAATGGCCGCATAAAGGAGATCGGTTCCGACCGCGTTTACGGGAACGATGCCGAAGTGGAGGAGGATAGGTGTCATGAGGCTTCCGCCGCCCACGCCCGTCATCCCCACGATGAACCCGACGAACAAGCCTGCCAGGACGTAGATGTAGGACAGATGGGCCAAAAATCCGGAAACGCCCTGTTGGATGGAGGTGGCCATGCAGTCCTTGTTGGGGGAGCCGAAAAGCTACCAAAAACCGGCCGCGGCAGGCAGGGGGCGGCAGGCCGCGTTTCCGCGGGCGGCATCCTCGGCTGTCCGGATTCCGAATTCTACCTCTTTCAAGACGAGGCCCATCGGAGGAACCGTGAATGGCACCGATCCAGATCGATCCGCGCAAGGTCCAGGCATTCGCCACGCCTGAGGACTTCTACGCTTGGCTCAAAAGGCATCATGATAGCGAGGAGGAGGTTTGGATCAAGATCCACAAGGTCGGATCGGGCCTGGCCTCCATAACCCCGAAGCAGGCGATCGACGTGGCGCTTTGTTGGGGATGGATAGACGCGATCCGGAAGGGATTGGACGAAAAGAGCTTCCTCCAACGCTATACCCGACGCGGCAAGAAGAGCATCTGGAGCCGGATCAACGTCGCCAACGTCGCCCGGCTGATTGCGGAAGGTAAGATGACCCCGCACGGCCTCGCTCATGTGGACGCGGCCAAGGCCGACGGACGCTGGGCGCGCGCCTATGGCGGCAGCAAGGAAATGGGGATTCCCGACGATCTCCAGGCCGCCATCGAGGCCGCCCCTAAGGCCAAGGCGATGCTGGCCAAGCTCAGCGCCCAGAACCGGTTCGCGCTGGCCTTCCGGGTCCACAACCTGAAGACCGAAGCCGGGAGAAAAAAGAAAATCGCGGCGTTCGTGGAAATGCTCAAGCGCGGCGAGACGATTTACCCGCAAGGGAAAAAGAGCTAGCTCCGGATCTGTCCATTACGGACCCCGCCGCGCACCAGCCAATAAAAGCGTTGCCTTGCCTGCGGGGCATGGCGGAGACGGGCGGGCCGGCGACTTGGGGCGCGTCGCGGCCCGGGGGAGCGGATCGATACCCCAAAGGAAAGCCCGCGCTCTTCCAATGCGCGAGCGCCCGCTTCCCCGGACCGCGGAAAGACCGGTGAAATGGCCAGCGCACCTCCGAGCCGGACCACCGCCCCGGACCGCCAGGGACCCACATGATCCGCATCCCAAGGCATCGTAATTATATTGGGAACAACACATCCCCGAAGAGACAGCCATGGATAGCCGCTACTCCCCCCAGGACATTGAAGAAAAATGGTACCGCACCTGGTCGGATGCCGGCGCTTTCAAGCCGCAGGGATCCGGTAAGCCTTTCACCATCGTCATCCCGCCGCCTAACGTAACCGGTGCCTTGCATATGGGGCATGCCCTCAACAACACCTTGCAGGACGTGCTGACCCGCTTCAAGCGCTTGCAAGGCTATCGCGTGTTGTGGCAGCCGGGCACCGATCATGCCGGCATCGCCACCCAGTCGGTGGTCGAAAAGCAACTGGCCAAGCAGGGAATGACCCGCCATCAGCTGGGGCGCGAAGCCTTCGTGGCCAAGGTGTGGGAGTGGAAGAACGAATACGGCGATCGCATCGTCAACCAGCTTAAACGCCTGGGCAGCTCCTGCGATTGGTCCCGCTTACGCTTCACCATGGACGAAGGGTTGTCCAAGGCCGTGCGCGAGGTGTTCGTGCGCCTCTACGAGGACGGCCTCATCTACCGGGGAACGCGCCTCATCAACTGGTGCCCGGCGCTGCAAACCGCCTTGGCCGACGAAGAGGTGGAGAACAAGGAGTCGGCGGGCCATTTCTGGTCCATCCGCTATCCCTTGGCCGATGATCCCTCGCAGTCGATCACGGTATCCACCACGCGGCCGGAAACCATGTTCGGCGACGTGGCCGTGGCCGTGAATGCGGAGGACGAGCGTTACAAGCATCTCATCGGCAAACGGGTGAAGCTGCCCGGCACCGATCGGACCATCCCTATCATCGCCGACGAGCATGCCGATCCCACCAAGGGAACGGGCGCGGTGAAGATCACGCCCGCCCATGATTTCAACGACTACGAGGTGGGCAAGCGGCATAACCTCACGCCCATCATCGCCATGAACCTGGACGCCACCCTGAACCATCAGGCCGGCAAGTACCAAGGGATGAAGCGCTTCGACGCGCGCAAGGCCATCGTGGCCGATCTGGAGGCCGCGGGCCTTTTGGCCGGCGTGGAGGATCGCGTCATCCAATTGCCGCGCTGCTACCGCTCCGACGACGTGGTGGAGCCGTATCTGCTGGATCAATGGTTCGTGAACATGAAACCGCTGGCCGAGCCCGCGCTGGAAACGGTGGCCAAGGACGAAACGCGCTTCATCCCCGGGCGCTACGTGAAGACCTATCGCGATTGGCTGGAGCCCTTCAAGGACTGGTGCATCTCGCGCCAATTGTGGTGGGGCCATCAGATCCCGGCCTGGTACGTGATCAGCGAGACCGGCGGAGAGAAGCGCCAGGAGACGCCTTTCGTGGTGGCCCGCGACGCGGCCGCGGCGCAAGCCTTGGCCGATGCCAAGTACGGCAAAGGCGCCAAGCTGGCGCAGGAAGAGGACGTGCTGGACACCTGGTTCTCCAGCGCCCTGTGGCCCTTCAGCACCTTGGGCTGGCCGGACCAGACGCCGGAGCTGGCGACGCATTATCCCACCGACGTGCTGGTGACCGATCGCGGCATCATCTATTTCTGGGTGGCGCGCATGATCTTCTCCGGCCTCAAGTTCCTGGGGAAGACGCCCTTCCATACCGTCTACATCCACGGGACGATATTGGACGAGAAGGGCCAACGCATGTCGAAGTCGAAAGGCAACGGCATCGATCCCATCGAGATGATCGAGAAGTACGGCGCCGACGCGGTGCGCTTCGCGCTGATGATCCTCACGACCGAAGGGCAGGACATCAAGCTGTCGCCGGTGAAATTCGAGACCGGTCGCAACTTCGCCAACAAGCTGTGGAACGCGGTGCGCTTCGTGCACCCGCATCTCGGCGCTGCCCTGGGGGCGGACGGAAAGCGTATCGCCTATGCGACGTCCGAACTGCATCTGGCGGATCGCTGGATCCTGGCGCGCCTGGACGAAACCATCAAGGCCGTAACCGAAAGCCTGGAGCCCCGCGGCGCGGACGGTTCCTCGGGCCTGCGCTTCTCGGAAGCGGCCCAGGCCCTGTACCGCTTTACCTGGGACGATTTCTGCTCCAACTACCTGGAGATCCGCAAGAAGACGATCACCTCGGCGGAGTCGACCCGGGAAAAGCAGGTGGCGGTATCCGTGTTCGCCGCCGTGCTGGAAAAACTGATCACCCTATTGCATCCCTTCATGCCCTTCCTCACCGAGGAGATCCGCCAGGCCATCGGCATCCGGGATCTCCTCATCACCGCTAAATGGCCTACGCCGGGCACGCCAGGCGCCGGGTCCGCCGAGGATCTCAAGGCCATGGAGACCCTGCTGCGGATCACCGAAACGGTGCGTTCCATCCGGGGCGAGTACACCATCCCGCCCTCGCAAGCGACCGATCTCATCTTTAGCTGCGACGATCCCGCGTTGGCTAAATTACTCGCCTCCCACGGCGACATCCTGGGCAACCTGGACAAGGTGGTGTTGAAAAAAGCAGAAGCCCATGCGGCCAAGCCCGCGTTCTCGGCTTCGGGCCTGGTGCCCGGCGGCCGCGTGTTCATCCCCCTGGAAGGCATTCTCGATCCGGCCCAGGAGAAAGTGCGTCTGACCAAGGAATTAGGTAAAGCCGAAGGCTTCTTGGCCGCGCAGGAAAAGAAGCTCGCCAACGAAGGCTTCGTGAAAAGCGCCCCGGCCGAAGTGGTGGAGGGCGAACGCGCCAAGCTGCAAACCCAGAAGGACCGCCTGGCGAAGCTGAAAGAAGCCCTGGCGGACTTGGGGTAGAGAGTTAAATTTCTCCGGTTCCCTTCCGGGGTTTCCGGCGGGTTGGAGCGTGCGTGAACGAGACCCACTTTTCCCCTGAACCCTGGGATATCACCCGCGATCGGGTCCGGTGGCATCCCGTGGAACGCAGCGAGGCTCTGGGCGCCTGCCTGTATCGGCGGGTGGCGGTGGTGCATCGCCTGAACAGCATCGAAGCCGCCGAATGGCTCCGGCCGGACAGCCGCTTTTTCCGCAGCGATGGAGCGTTCCCTTACGACGGCTTGCGGTATTACGTGCATACCGGCGTGGATCGACGCCCGTTGCAGGCGCTGAAGGTCCATCGGCCGGTGGGCGAAAAGAACGAGGTCCTGGAAGCCCAAGACGAAGCCGGCGATGCGGTGAACCTCGGCTCTCCGGTCAAGAAGAAAAAGCTTCCGGTCCAATTCCGGCTGCTCGACATCGACGGAGGAAGCCTCGCCGGCATCGCCTATGAGGTCGAGCTGCCGGATGGGACCACCACCCAGGGCAAAAGCGATTCCGATGGCTGGATCCGCTTGATGGACAACACCCAAAGCGGCGAGGCGAAACTCAAAATCATCCCCGCACAGGCCCATGAGAACAAGTCCGAGGCGACCGCATGACGAAACATCGCCTCACCTTCGGCGAGCTTTCCGAAGGCCTTGCCTTCAAGGTGGACGACACCCACGTCATCACCTTGCTGGCCACGCGGCGCGTTCGCCTGGTGGGCATGTTCTTCGATTTGAACAAGTGCTTCCTGCTGCCTTCGGCCATGCACGGCATCAAGGAGATCAAGTCCCTTTACGACCAGCACCCCAAGAGCAACCTGGTGGCGGTGGGGCATACGGATACTTCGGGCAAGGACGATTACAACCTCACCCTTTCGCTGGAACGCGCCGCCGCCGTGGCCGCCTTCCTTACCGATGACGCGGACGCTTGGCTCAAGTTCTTCGACAATCCCGCCGCGGAAAAGAAATGGGGCCTCCGGGAAGTGCAGGCTATGCTCTCCACCTTGCCGGAGGGAGGCCCGTTCTTTTTCCAGGGCAAGCCCAACGGGGTGATGGATTCCGTCACCAAGCAGGCCATCCGGGACTTCCAAACCGACAACGGCCTGAAGGTCGACGGCATCGCCGGCCCGGATACGCGCAAGGCGCTCGTCAAAGCCTACATGGGGCTGGACGAAACCTCCTTGCCGCAAGGCACCACCCTCACGACGCACGGGTGCGGCGAGAATTTCCCCGTGGACGGCACTCAAGACGGCAAGCGCGATCCCGACAACCGCCGGGTGGAAATCTTCTTCTTCGACGGGCCCATTACGCCGGCGCCCGGGGGCAAGACCTCGGGGAAGGACGCGGCCGATTATCCCGAGTGGCTTAAGCAGGTGACGCATAACATCGACGTGGTGTTGGGCCAGGACTCCGCCTTGGCGGGCTTGACCTCGCGCTATGCGCTGGAGCGCTTCGAATTGCTCACCGACGGCATGGAAGAAGACGCCTTCGCGGCCTGGGGCACGGTGTCTTTCGGATCCGACATACCTCTCGAGGCCTACCGCAAACTCTACCAGGACCTGAAAGGCCGCAAGTTGGATCCGCCCGACGTGCAGTTGGTGCCGGGCGGGATCGACGGCGAAGACAGCGGCTACGATAATGCGACCCGCATGATCGGCATCGCGGAGGAGCAGGCCCTGGCGGCGCCGGATGATGACGCTGCGTGCGGAAAGTTGTGCGCCTTGCTGATGCATGAATTCGGCCATCATGTCGATAACCTGCTGCGGAAGCATTATTCCAGCGTGGGCGGCGATGCCCCCGGCGAGGAAGGCGGCCTATTCGCGTATGCCATCACGGCCGTCACCCATCTGGAAGAGAGCGAATTCGTTTTCGCCACCTTGAACCAGGCCGGCGTCGAGACGGAATTGAAGATCAGCTACGATGACTTCAAGGACGCGGCCGAGCAGTACGTGAACGACCCGCAGCAGCAGATCGAAGCCAAACGCGAAACCGTCGAGTTCTTCTCCGCGGGGCGGGGCTCGAAGAACAAGCAATTCCCCAACGACTCCTACGGGCACCAGAGCATCGAAGACGGCCTGGGCGATGCGGACCCGGTCTTCTTCGGCAACGATCCGGCCACGCGCATCCGCGATCAGATCTATTTCGGCAATTGGCTGCGCGATTATTCGCAATTCCTGGATCCGATCTGGCTGCAGGCCTTCGAGAATCCCTTGGTCCACAAGGGCAAGCAGGCCCGCAAGGTCATGACGGACTACCTCGATCTCATGGCCAAGTCCGAATTCGATCCCACCGCGGCCCCGGGCGTCCACGAAGCCGGGGTTTTCCACGTGACCGTTTCGAATTGCGGCGTATACCGGGCCCAGGAGCATATCGACAACCCGTTGGGTATCACCAATGGCGTCGCCATCGATCCGCTTTTCCATGGACCGGTTCCGCCCAACGAGATCGCCATCGATCCCACGACCGGCCTCAAGAACTACATCGCGACGCCGGGGACCGGCTACGCGACCGCCATCGAATTCGCCGAGGAGAGTTTCCGCAAAGCGCTTAAGCAAGGATTCAACCCCGAAGGCCGCCGCCTGTTCGGGCAGGGCCTGCACACCGTCGAGGATCTCTACGCCCACAGCAACTTCGTGGAACTGTCCCTGATCCGGCTCGGGCATACCTCGGTTTTCCCCTGGGTCGGCGAGCGCACGCAACTTACGGTGACGCGGAATGGCAAGCCTGATACGCGCTTCCCCATGGTCACCGGGACCTTCGGCAGCGTGGATACGGTGGTGAGCGCAGTGAGCGCCATCGGCGAGAGCCTGCAGGAGCAAACGGTCTGCGAAGCGGGCGTGTTCAGCAAGAAATCGGTGGTCGGCATCGAGCTCGTCAAGCTCTTGACCGACGACGGCGGCCAGGCCTTGGAAAGCCTGTTCGCCCGGGTGAAGAAGTTGGAAGCCAAATACCCGGAGTTCACGAAATTCCTCTGCCGCACCACCGCGCCCCTGCTCGACAAGCTGCGCGCGGTGCTGGGTTCGATGCTGCGCGAGCAGGTGAAGCGCGTCGATCAATACGAGAAGGCCGTGGTCAACGATCCGACCCAAACGGCCCCGTCCCATAGCATGCTGGCCAAGGATCACGACGACCATCCCCTGCACGCCATCGCCGCGCAATGCGCGCGGGAGGTGGTGAAGCAGATAGGCGCGGTCATGCGCGACGCCTGGAACGGGACCAAGTCGCCCGACGACGTGATCGGCTTGATGAAGCAATTCTTCGTGCACCCCAACGACATCGACGTGGTCGCGAGCACTGCGGCTTCGCCCATCCTCGCGAAGATCAAAGCCTTCGGTGACACGCATCCCGCCGTGATCCTGCAATTGAACCGGGCCAACTCGGTAACCCGCTTCCTACGGCAAGCCGGGCAGGAGCACGCCGAAGCCTTCAAGACCGCGAAGGATATGTACGCCCAGAACGAGACCAATGCGGATCGCATCATCGTACTCATGCGGTTGGAAACGGTCTGACATGCGCCCGCTGCGCTGGTTGCCGCTGCTCGGGCCGATGGCCGCCTGCCTGTGGATATCCGGGACGGAAACTTCGTTCGCGGCGGACACCTCGCGCGCGACCGCGTCCCCGGCTGCGCCCGCGCGCACCGATCTCGAAATCGACGGCAACATCCTCCGCTACCGGGGGAAACCCTTGCGTTTCTTCGATCGCGCCGAGACCTGGCTGGCCGTCCTGGGAACGCCCAATCGCACGCGCGAAAATGCAACCGGGCCCATTTACGCTTGGGATTCCTTAGGCCTGGAGCTATCCGCCATCGGCACGCCCGACGGTAGGGCCTATGCTTCGAATCTGCGCATCAAGCTGGATCGATGCGCCGTGGGCCTGATGGGCGTGGCACTAGGACCTGGGCCCCGCTATCGCGAGGTCCAAAAGGCTGCGGCCCCGCGGGGCATTTTCGCTGATCGCCCCGGACGCGATCTCGCCTTCGGAGACATGGCCCTGCTGGCCCCGGATGGATTCCAAGTCTGGCTCACGGCGCCCTTGCGCTGCCCCGTGTCCGATTCATCCCACTCCGAACGGGTACGATACTTGGGCCATATCCCGCTTCCGCGCGCGGGCAAAGGCGACCCATGTACGTTCTTCTTCGACGAAATGGAAATTTCCGCATCCGGGTACCCGGAATGGCGTTAGGCGGAAATCCTCGCGCGGCCTGGTCCTTTGGGGCCCGGTCCTTCGCGGCCGGAATGATTGGATGGATCGGTTGGATCGGTCTGATCGCCCTGGCATTGCCTTCCGCCGGCGCGGCCGTCCCCGCTCCGAAAGCGCCGGAAATCCGTATGCTCGGCGACAGCCTCATCGTCAACGGTGAAGGCGTGCGTCTCGGAGGACCGCTTTCCGAATGGACGCGGCGGCTGGGCCCGCCCTCCCGCCGGCTCGACCGGGCCGGAGGCATGGCCGTATGGGATAGCCTGGGCATCGTCGCCACGATGCGCTATCCCTTCCCGGACAGCGTCCCCCATGTGGCGGCCCTCTGGTTTACCTTCTTCCGGCGCGACGTCGACTTCTGGCCCGCCCTTCCCTTCCCGGGAGCCATCGTTTATCGTCAATCCGAAGGCGCTCGCGGGAAACCCGTAACGTTTACGTTACGTCACGGCCTCACCCGCAAGGCTGTCGGGGGCCTGGGCCTTTCCTGGCGCAGCGGGACGGACAAGCTTTCGGATCGGGCCGCCCTGCGCTTTACCGGCCCCGGGCGGGGCGATTCCCTGGAAGTCTTCTTCGCCCAGGTGCCGTCTTCCGCCGCGCGGCTGCCGTGGGAAACGGGCGCGAAGGGCCAAAGCCAAGGCCGCGACAGCTCTCCGCAACGCCTCCCGTAACGCCTGAGCTACCTCAGGCCGTTACTTAGGCCGTCCGCCCGGCTTACTTCTTCTTTTTCTTCAGCCCTTCCAGGAAGGCCTTCAACTTGGCCCCATCCAGCGCCGCCTTCTTCTTGGCCGTGTCCACGGCATCGATGATGGCGTAGGCTTCGTCGCAATACTTGTCGAAGAAGGCCCAGGTCATTTGCTGCTTGGCGCCCCAGGTCACGCACACCGGGCCCTTCTTGGTGTAACCGGGCACGAACACGTAATGCCCGCCCCAGGATCCGCGCACTCCGTTTTTGCCTGCGACGACGTCCCAGGGTTTGCCCGACTGCACCTGCGCCTGGGCGGAGACGGGAAGGCTTAAGCCCAATCCCACGCCCACGTCCATATACACGGCCTGCTTCACGAGATCATGCTGCTTGGGCGCGACTTCGGAAAAGGCCTGGATCTTATAAGCGCTCCCGGCCGCCTTCCAGCCGCGGCTGCGCCAGGCCTTCAGCGAATCCAGCACCACCAGGCCCGAATCCTTCCCGCCGCTTTCCTTGAAATATTCGGCCAGTACCTGCTTGTCGGTGATGGTCAGCTTGCTCTTGGCTTCCAGCAATTCGAAGCGCAAGGTCTGATGCGCGCGACCCGCGATCACGCAGCAGCCGTACTTGTCGTTGGCGAACATGGGCATGGGGATGCCGGTATGCCCGAGATCGAAATCGTATTCGTCCGGAAGCTTGGCGGGCGCGCGCAGCAGGGTCGCGAACATGAGGTTGCGATCGTCCCGCTTCGCGTCGGCCTTGCCGAGCTTGAAGAGGTCGTGGGATTGGATTCCGGTAGCGCGTGCCATGGTGTCTCCGAGGTTCAGGGTTGGAAGGACGGGTATTCGACTTTCGGGTATTGGACTTTCGCGAGCGGCATCAGGTAAGCCCGTCGGTGGGGATCAATGCGACGGCGTCGGCGGCGGGATCGAGAACGCAGAAGAACGCATCGTCATCGGTGGCGATGATGCGCGAGGGCGCTTTGAAGCCGTCCAGTACGGCCTGCAAATGAACGCCGCCCGTGTAAATGCTGACGGCGGCCTTCTGCGGATGGGCCACGGCCAAGAGGCGCGCGTCGGTCAGGGCCGAGACGCTTTTATAGGCGCCTCCGGGCGCGATCATCTGGAACGGCTTCGCATCCGCCGCGCCTGATTCGATCACGGCCAGGATGTCCGAAGCGGGCCCCACCAGATAGGCGCGCTTGGCCGCGTCATCGGCGGCGACGGCGCCGGGCTTGAAGTCGAGCTTGATGTCGGTCACCTTGGTCGCGGACAAGGCCTCCGAGGCCGAGGAGGATCCCGCGTTGGCGGACCATACCGGGAAGCCTGCCGGCGTGGCCGTCATCTGTACCGGTTGGGAGAGCTCGCCTCCGCCCACCGCGAAGCTGCCGACGATGGCGGGCTTGCGCAGGTCGATGCCGACGATGGTTCCCGTGCCCAGGCAATTCACGAACGCCAGCTTGCCGGCTTGCGCCAGCACCAGCTTGGACGGCAGGCGTCCCACCTGGAGCTCGCCCACCGACTGCATCCCGAGCAAATCCAAAACCACCACCTGCCCGGTGGCGGGGATGGCAACCGCTCCGCGCGTCCCGTCCGGGGTCACGGCCACGCCATCGGGATCGGCCTTGAGTTGGAAGACATGCAGCACCTTGCGATCGGGCAGGGAAATCAGGGTCACGGAACTGGAGCCCAGGTTCGCGACCAGGCCCACGCGGCGATCAGCATTGCGCGACACCGAGATATCCCCGGCGCTATGGCCCACCGCGACCATGCCGGCGATTTTCCCGTCCAGGGAAACGGCGGCGGCGTAGGAGACGGCGGCCGCCGCGGTGACCGTCGAGTTGCCGGTAACCCAGATTTCCTTCCCGAAGGGATCGAAATCGGCATCCACGGGAGCAGACAGCTTGGGTACGGTAAGAACGTTCGGGACGATGAAGGAACGCGCGCTTACGCCCGCGCCCTTAGGTGTCTGTACGCGGATGGGCGCGGTAACCGCCCCCGCGGGGACTACCGCCCCGATCGACGTCGGTAACACGGACGTTACTGTCGCGGGCGCGCTACCGAAGAAAACTTGGGTGTTCGCCGAGGCCAGGTTGGATCCCGTGATTGTCACCGCCGTTCCCGCGCGGCCGAAGCCCGGCGAGAACGATGTTATTACCGGCGCGGGGTCGAACACCTGCACGTTCACCAAGGCGGGAAGGGAGGGGTTGCCGTCCTCGTCCACCACCACCAGTTGGAAGGTATGGCTGCCCACGGGCAGCCCGTCCACGGCGATGGCGGGGTCGGCGGTCTCGATTGGGGCGCCGGGGGTGAATGCGGCCATGCTTAGCTGACGAGGGTCCAGACGTACTTGACGACCTTTCCCGGCGCCACGTCGCTGCTCTTGCGGCCGTCCAGGTTGAAGCTCTCGCCCAGTTCCACTTGCGACGGCGCGGTCATCACCGCGGTCGGCGCCTTGGTGTCGCGCACGATGATGTCCACCGAATCGGGCAGGCTCGAGTTCCCCGAGTCGTCCACGACGACCAGCTGGAAGGTATGCCGGCCCACGGCCAACGGGGCGTCCGGGCTTAAGGTGACTTCGACGGACGGATCCGTGGTCTCGACGGCGGCGCCTATGGTGAATGTGGCCATGTTCGGTTTCCTTTCAAGAGAGTTGGGTCCATTTGAATTTCACGAGAGCCTTGGCTGCCGGCGAACGCGACTGCGTCCCGTCCAGGCGGAAGCTGGTTCCGAGCTCGACGATTTCGTCCGCGCCGGCATTGGCCACGGGAAGGATGGGGCTTTGCGGGGCCGCGCCCGCCGATCCGAAAGGCCAAAGGCGCAGGCGGAAGCGGGAGTATTCCTTGGTGCGCGTACGCGCGATGACGGCCACGCCGTCTTCCGGCAGCTCGTACCAATATTCGCGGCCCGAGCCGTGGTTGGTGATGGCCCCGTCAGCCTTGGAGGCTTCCAATTGCGCCAGGAAGTCGCGTCCGTGCAATCCATGCTTGAGCGTTACCTTGCCGCCCGGGGCCAGTTGGATGAAGCCGGAATCGTAGAGCGGGCCGGCCACGCCCAGGGGATTGCCATCATAGCGCCAAAGGGCCTGGGCATCGGTGAAGAATTTCCCGCTATGGCCATGGTACAGAGGCGGCAGGAACCAATCGCCGGATTGGCTGACGAGCAGCGCGGGAGCAGCGGCGGCCGTGGTCGGGACGCCCCCGCCGGTGGGTAACGGAGCGGTTACGGAAGCGGGGCGGATTTCCGCGATGCGCACGGCGTTGTCGTCATAGGGAGGTGGCGCGTTGCGCAGTTCCACCCGGACCACGTCGTCGATCACGGTGGGGAAACCGCGGAAGAATTGGTCGTAATGCAGGTCGTGGGCGATCACCGCGTACAACACCGTCGCGTTGCCGAAGGCCGGCGTAAGCTCGCGGGCGGCGTCCGATTGCAGCGGCCTTCCCAGGGCGTCGTAAGCCAGCCCCGGCCCGATGCTGACGGTCCCCGTGGCCGTAACCTCGGCCTTAAGCCCGTGCACGACCTTGCCTAGGCCCAGCCCCGCGCGGATTTGCATCACCGCCAGGTGCAGGATGTCCTGCAAATGGATCAGATGTTCCTGCGTGACCCGCATCCCGTCGATGAAGGCGGTCTGTCCGTGGGGCGCTTCCATCAGACGTCCTTCCAGGCGAAGAAAACCGTGGCGGCCTGGATGTCGAGCTGGCCGCTGGATAAAGATCGGATCGAGAGTTGCGTGCTCCGGCCGTCCGCGCCGGGAGGCAGCAGGGGTCGGTGGCCGTCCGGGAAAAGCCATTCCACGTCCACGGCGCCGTCGCCCGCCGGCAAGGCCATGTCCACGGTGACCGATCCGCTTATGTGCGAAGCCACCACGCGCGCCTGGTTTTCTTCGGGCCGCGGCGTGCGGAAAAGGCGTAGGCCCGCGCAGGGCGAGGCGACGGAAGCGAAGGGCAGAGGCATGAACGGGGACGGAGGCGAGATGCCGGGACCGCTCGGCAACATGCGTGGGAAGGGCTGCCAGCCGTCGCCGTCTTCCGCGTAACAGGCGGCCATGGCGTCGGGCCCGGGCGCGGCGCTCCACGTGGTCTTGCCCGATTTGGCTTTCATTCCGATCCAATACGCTCCGGCCTTCAAGTCCAGCGGCTTGTCGAACAAGACTTCCCGCCAGGCCGCGTCTCCGCTCAGGTTCAGCATCTTGGTGGCCAGCGGGGCCCCGGTTCCGGGCCGCCCGGCCGCGTCCGCGGACAACTCGATGCTGAGTTCCGCGTCGCCCTGGCTGCCCAGCAGCAGGCCCACTCCATGCAGTTCGGTCTCTTGGGCCAAAACGAATCCCTGGGCCGCCGATAAGCGCCCGTCGGCGCGGATGGCCGCCCGGTTTCCTTTGCCGTCCAGGCTGGCCTCGGGATCCGGAGTCACGGCCTCGAAAATCCAGGGCGAGAGCTTGGGGGAAGCTTTCAGCTTGAGGCTGCGAAGCTCCCAGGTTTTGCCGTCCAGGGGCTGCGGGAAGAACAGGGGTAATGTTCCGGTTACCCCCGCTTGGAGGGGCAAGGACGTCGCGGCTTCGCCCGCCCAGGAGGCCGGAGCGCTCTTTTCCGCGCTCAGGGCCGAGAAACCGTCGGGCAATTGGATCACGCCGGGCGCATCGGACTGCAAGGTGAGCTTAGGGCTAAGCGGAGCGGTGAGATCAGCGGCCAGCGCGGTCAGGGCTTCGGCAAGGCCGGTCATCTTATCGTCGCCTTGCAGCGGGCCCGGATGGGTCCAGAAAGGCGGCTTGTCGGCGACGGAGGCGCGCAGGTTGGCCGGGAACACCAGGCTTTCGACCACGCAGCCCTGGAGGAATTGCGCCAAGGTGATGGTTCCCTTGACCTGCACGTAAAGCTTTTGCGATTCGGCGCCGCGCAAGGTTACGGCGGAGGATCCGGAAGCCGCGGGGATGCGCGTGGGCGGGCTTCCGCTTTGGGAGGGGAACAGCGAGCCGGGCGCGAAGTCGGTGCCGAGCCAGGGCAATACCAACACGTAGCCCATGGGCGACCCCTGCACGAGCAAGCGCAGGATGGAACGCATGCCCCCGAAGTCGAGGATGTATCCGTGCTGATCCCCCGATGGCGAGTCCCAAGAACCGTCCGCGTTCACGATCTCGGAGTTCTCGCGCACCGAGACCCCGGCGAAATCCTTGAGACGACCCGCGAAGGAAAGCCCGCGCACGGTGAAAGCCATGGGCGCGAAGCGATCGCCCGGCAACAATTGCGGCAGGTCCGCAAGCAGGGTTCCGGACTGGGCGTAGAGCGGGTCGGGGAACGGCAGGGTCGCGATCGAGTACGCGGCCCGTTTATCGGCGTACCCGTACTCCACCTGCTCGTTCTTGACCTGCGCGGAGATAGCCATGCTGCGGACTCCGGCCTCAGAGGTTGTTGAAGAACATCAGGTCTTCGTAAGCGGACTTGGTATCGGCATCGTTCGCGGTCGAAAGCCCCACGCTCTGGGCATACTGCACCACCGCGTTCTTCTCCGATGCGCTCAGGGCTTCATAGGATTTCTCCGCGCCCAATATGGGCGTTACCGTCTGCCCCTTGGTATCGAGATCGCTCAGGATCGTCGAAATGTTCCCGGACCCGTATTTGTTGGCGATCAGGGTTCCGGTCTGGAAATTCTTGACGGGTAGGGTGTCTTTCGCCACCAAGGTCACCAGCACCACGGTTCCGGGCGGCACCACCTGTCCCGCGGCGGGGCTTTGCTTCACCACCACGGTGCGCGTGGGCCGATACACGGGCGTGTCCCCGGCTACGTATTTGCGCTGGTAGTCCTCGATGACCTGCGGCGGCTTATACGCGAGCTGCTGCATGGAATTGTTGCTGACAAGGATCTGTTCCTTGGGGGAATTCTGGATGGATTCCTGCGCGATGATGCCGCCGGTTTGCTGGGTCGCCATGTCGTCTCCTGGTTGGCTCGTTTATCTTGCCTGGGTTTCCGCTTCCGATTCCGCGCGCTAAATGGATCCGCTGATGGGCGCGTCCAGGGTGAGTCCCACCGCGTCCAAGGCGGCCTGGGCTTCGGCGTACGTCATGCCCATGAGATTGGGCACGGCCACCGGCAGCTTCACTTCCACCTTGGCGGACACGGACAATTGCACCGGATCCTTGGGTTCCACCAGGGCGCCGGCTTCGGGCACCTGGTTCAACACCAAGGCGGCCGCCAGGTCCGCCGGGATCGAGGCCGGAGGGATATCGTTGCCATGGGTGTCGATGATGCGCCCGAGCAGCAGCGACGCGTTGGCCACCGCCACCACCGCCTGCGACAGGGTGAGGCCAAACAGATCGGGCATGGGCGAGGTAATGAGGGTGCGCGTCATCTGGATGGTCGAGGACTGAGGCGTATCGGATGCGAGCACTTCCAGATCGCGCGTTTCCACCGCGAAAGCGGGCGCTTCGATGACTAGGCTATAAGTGCCCAGGGGCACATTGCCCGCCACGTAGGCCTGCACGCTCCCGCCTACGAAGCTGGCGCTGAGCGAAAAGGCCCCGTCCTTGCGCAACAGGCTCACCACCGCGTCCGCGACCGGCGAGGAATCGGCCTTATCCACCACCTTGAAGATCAGGGTGCCTTGGGGCTTGTTCAACGCATCGTACAGCGTTTTGATCGCCGTCACGAGATTGTTCCACCCTTCCGAGGTGATGGGATCCCCGGGATTGGCGGCGATGAGAGGGGGATAGGTCAGCATGCATGCTCCTTTTCGTATACCCGGTCAGATGTTGGGCGCATTGAAGTCGACTCCTTCGCCCGTGGGCTCTTGCAAATCCTCCAGCAGGCTCTCCCCGAGGATCCAATCGTCGTTCCAGTAATCGGCCTCGAGGCGCACGCCCGCAGGGCGGAAGCGCTCCAGGCCGCGGGCCACCAGAGCCGGCAGGCTGGCGCCGGAGAGGTAGGCGGATTCCCAGGCCTTGAGTTCGGCAGGCAAAAGCACGCGCACGGTGAAGGCCTGATGCTCGCGCCAGAGCACCTGGAATTTCCCGGAAGGCGGCAGCGCGGCCAGGGCGGCGGGATCGCCCGGCAGTTGGAATACGGCCTGCTCGAAACGCGAGGCGTCGAAGGCGCCTTCCTCCACGCTGAAGCGCAGCGTGTTGCCGCCGTGCAGCAAATGCGGCGGCGGCAGGGATGCGAGACCGGCCACGACGGGGCCGGGTTGGTTGCGATCGTAGGCGCCCGCAGGATCGACGGTGGCGAAACCGTTCAACAAGAGGCCGTCCTCGGGAGGCGGTGGAGCCGAAAGGGGCGCGGGGGCGTCGGGATCCTTAAGCACGGCGCGTTCCGCATCATCGAAGAAACCGTTGCGGACGCGGAAGCATTGCGCGGTGACTTCGGAGCCGTCCAGGTAGACATGCCCGTCGCGCGAGAACGTCAATTGCTGGCCGTCGGCGAGCACGCCCCGGTAGCCGTAGCCGTCGCGAGTGGTTTGGTTGATGACCAGCGGCTTGATGGTGCGCTTGCCCGTCCCCACCACGCGCAAATCCGCGGTGCCGTGGAAAAAACCGCCGCGCCGCACCGGGAAGACCTGGCGTTCGCGCGCGTCCATCAGGTCCGTCTGCTTGTCGATAATCGGGTTTTCATGGATGTACACCTGGCTTTCAAGGGTCTTCCAGCCGTCGCCATCGAGCACGCGGAAGGTGGCGGGCAGGCGGTGGATGAAGCCCTTGGTGAGCCCGAAGGAATCGACGTGGTGCAAAGTGGACTTGCCGCCATTGGAGGCCCCCGTCAGCAGGCAGGCGCCTTCGGCCAGGGCCCATAAGGTACCGCATCCGTCGATCATCAACGACGCCGTGCGCATCACCGCATCCCGCAAGGCGTCCAGGTAACCGGAATAAGTCCCCCAGGCCTCATCCTCTTCGCTGAGCGGAGCGGGTGATCCGGGAATCGCCGGCGGCGGATCCACAACCTGCTTGGCCGGATCGAACATGCCATGTTCGTACAAAGCCCGCAAAAGCGAGAAATCCTCTTCCACCAGTCCCAGCAGCGCGGCCAGCTTGAGGATATCGCCTTCTTCTTCGGCGCGCTCGATGCGGCGCGCCGCCAGGATGCGCGTCAGACGCCCCTCGGCGAAATCGAGATCGCCCCCCAACGCCAGCGCCACGTCCCCGATGGCCTTGCCCGCATGGTCCAGGCGCATGAAGGACGGGAAGCGATCCAGGATCTTGAGGGCGCGCCCCCTCAGCGGTCGGCTCATGCCTTGACCTCCACCGCGACGTCGCGCAGCACCGCGCGGTCGCCTTCGGCGATGGGCGTGGCCGGGCTGCCGGAGCCTCCGCCCGCGGTCAAAACCAGTCCGGAGGCGTCGTGCTCGGCGTTCCAGGAGAGATCCGCCGCGAGCAGGCTATAGGTAGTCCCCGTGCCGATGGCGGTCATCAGATCCGAAAGGGCCACGGAGGCGGGGGCGGCGGCGAAGAATTCCGCCAGCTTGCCGCGGATCTCCTTGATCGCATCCGCAAGCACGGACGAACCCAGCAGGGTTACCTTGAGATCGAAATCGAAGAGCACGTCCCCGGCGAAATGGATGACCAGCTTGTCGGCGTCCAACGCTGCGCGCTGGCTGTCGGGAGGCTGGAGGTTGCGGCGATAACCGTTTTCCGGCGCCCCGGGAGGATGCAAGGTGATATTGGTATCCGTGACGCCGGAGAGTTCCATAAGCGATGCGATAAGCTGGTTGTAGACCACGGGGCCGCCCAGGGGCAGATTGTCGAAGATGTCGGTGAGGGCTTTCTGCGCGGCCAAACGTAAGGACGCTTTCTCGGCGCCGGCCAGGCGGGCGTTCATGGGATAGATCAAGGCGCGCACTTCCACGGGCAACAGGAAGCTGTCTCCCCCCGGCGTTCCCACCGGCTCGAACTCGTCGTCGCGCGAATCCCCGGTGCCCACCGCGCCGCTGCCGGTCCCGTCCGGCGTCGATCCCGCCAGCAGGATTTCCAGGTTGTGCTCCACGCGCACGCCCGCGGGGCGGCTGCCGAGAATGGCCTCGTGCACGGCCAGGGCGCGCGACACGTCGGCTTCGGCGGCCACGAAGATCTGCACCACGCCGGGGCGATCGACCAACTCTTCCACGATCTTGACGTCGTTGTCGCGTAGCCCGGGCAGCTCGGAGATGGCCAGATGCAAGGCCCGCGGCGTCGCCCGTCCCGCGCGTTCGAGCACCTTGCGGGCCCGCGCGCGCAGTTCCGGATCCTCTTCTCCCGCATTGCCGAAGCGGGTCGCGGCCTCGTTGGTGACGCCGTCGATGCCGAGCAAGGTCTGGTTCATGACCGCGATGGCGCCCACGTCGACCACGCCTTTGGGCCCTTTGTCCACGGCCCTGACGTCGACTTCCACGGAGAGTTGTCCGCGGCGCAGAAGCCGCGCGGATTGGGTTTCGAACAAGGCGGGCGGATTGGTGCCGGTGGAAACGCGCGTGGCCTCGGGAATGGAAATATCGGCCGGCGCGGCCGAATCCCGGAAGAAGCGCACCGTGCCCAAGGCATGCTCCCGATTCTTGCGCACCAGGCCGAGCAGGGCCACCACGCGATCCAGGGCCGCGCCTTCGGCGGTGTCGAGGTAGGCGGAGCGATAGACCGTCTCCATCTGCTTGCGCAGCACGGCCAGCTCGCGCCCGAAGGATTCCGCCAGGGTGCGCGTGAGGCTGCCGGGGTTGCGATCGGTGAGCAGCGCGTCGCCGGTCTGGTCGGTATCGTAGCCGACGTAGAACTCGCTGCCCTCGTCGGGCCACGCGGAATCGGCCGCGGCGGAGAGGATATCCTGGGCGTCGGCGAAGAAGCGGATCTTGCCGTCCGGCCCCACCTGGTAGTCCTGTCCTTCTTCGAACTGCTTGAACTCTCCCCCGCTCACGCCCGCCACCGTCAGCGTTTCGGGGACGATGTTGTCCGAAGGCACCTCGGTGGAAAAGCCGGAGGCGTTGAGCACGGCGAGAAAGCGATGCGTCTCGCGCGCGGCTCCCCCGGTGAGGGCGGCCAACACTTGTTTGGCGATGTAGGGATAGGATTCGGCGGCGTAGCTCATGTGGCGCTCGCAAAGCTGAAGGGGACGACGAGATTGGCGGGAACGGGGCTTCCCATCAGTTGCAAAGACAAATTCAAGTTGACGGTATCGCGGTCGCGCTGGGGGTCGAAATCGATTTTGGCCGAGAGCACTTCCTCGATGCGCGGCTCGCGCGCCAGCGCCTGCAGGATGTAGAGCTTGACCAGGTTGCGGTTGTGGGCGCTATTGGGCTGGCCGATCAAATCATGGTGGCGGCTGCCGTATTCGGGATGGCCCAAGGGCGCGAGCTCGCCCATGCGGGTCTTGATGCGGTGGATGACCGCTTGCATGGCGTTGTCGACGCCGGTGATGGAGTCCACGCCGCGGCGCAGGCCCAGCGGGGCGGGCGCCTCCTCCACGTCGAGATCCAGGTTTTCGAAACGGCCGTCGCCGGTCCCGTAGACGGCGCGCAGGTCGCGGCCGAACATGGGATCGGCCGTGAAGCCGGGAGGTCGCTTGGGTAGGCTCATGGGGGGTTCCCGTCGCTGGCGAAGGTCCCCGCGGGCGGGCCGATGATCATCATGATGCCGGGAGGCGTGGGGATCTGGTCGCCCACGCGCACGGCCCCTTGGCCCGCGACCGCCACCCCCGTGCTGCCCAGCGGGCCTATAGGTAACATATACGGTACCCCAGAAAGCGAGTTGGTCATCAGGCACATGGAGCCCGCGACCGCCACGGGTTGGCCGCCCACGGTCAGGTTCGCCTGCGGGATGACGGTGATGACGCCCATATCGGGCGGGCCGGCGGCCCCCGGGGTCAGCATCACGTTGCAGCCTATGGTCACGAAGGGCCCTGGCATCAGGAGGGGGAGAAATTGGTCATCCCGGCGAGGGAGATCATGGGCCCCTTCACGCCCGCCTGCGCGCCGCCTTCCAGCGATGCCGTGGTCTGCGCCTTCGCGGTTACGCTCAGGCCCTCCAGCTTCATGTCCGTCTGCGCCTGCGCGCCCAATTTCCCGCCCGCTTTAAGGCTCATGTCGCCCCCGGCTTCCACGCTCACGTCCCCGTCGGCCTTGAGAGTGATGTTCCCGGCGGAATGCACCTCCACGTCCCCGCCATTTTTAATGGTGATCGTTGTCGATCCCATTTCCAGCTTGGTCTGGGTATCGTCCACGGTGAGCTTGTTGCCTTCCGGCAATTCGATGTAGAAGCGCCGGAGGCTAGAATCGGAATCGTCCGGGGAGACGAAGACCCATTCCTTTTCCTTGGCCTGGGGAGGGCGGTCCTGATCGTTATAGAGGCGCGCGGTGACGATGGCGCCGTGCAGATCGCCGCCCAGGAACTGCACCAGCACGAGGTCGCCCACGTTCGGCACGCACGACAGCCCGATGCGTTCCACGGCCACGGGCACCTTGGGCAGCACCATGCCGCTATCGCGCAATTGCACGTCCACGGCATGGTTGTTCTTGTCGCCGCCGCTTTCATGCGCGTAGGTCTGCTGCACCACGCCCACTTCGGCCACGCGCAGCTTGGACAATTCGTTGCGCACCAAGGCCTGCAACAGCCCCACCACGTCCAGGGCCGTTCCCGCGCCCACGCTCATGGCGCGCCTCCCAGGGAGGCGTAGGTGAGGAAACCGGAGCGCGGGCTCAGGGAATGGCGCAGGGCCAACACCACATAAGTCCCATCGCCCCCCGCGGGCAAATCCTGCAACTCGACGGCATCCCCCAGCTCCACGTCCGGGCGGCCGAGCATTTCCACCTCGGCGCGCTTGGTTTCGCGCTGGCGGCGCAGCCACAGGCTATCGGCCGAGGCTTGCGCATGTTCTTGCGTGCGCAGGAAAGGATGATATCGTCCCGTTCCATCGCCGTCGCCGCTCTGGCCTTGATGCGGGGAACTATCCTTGGCGATCCAGGCCGCCGTCTCCTCCCCCGCCGACGAAGCCGGGCTTTCCGGGATGAGGATGGCCTTTTCGGGCGCGCTGCCGTCTTCGCAGGCCGCTTGCATCAGATCCACGCCGAACTTGAGCTTGAGCGGAGGCGTCGATCCGGAAATGGGGGCGAAGACGAGCTTGCCCTGTACGTTCGCATAGAGATCGTTGCCGCTATGCAGGCCCAACTTGAGCCCATGCTCCCAATGGGTCGAAGCCGAGTCCGCCAGGTAGAACGACATGGATACGCCCGCTTCGGCATGGTCCACGTCCACGCTCGCGTCCCCCGCCAGGGCCTGGAACACTTCGCCCGCCTTCTGGTTGACGTAGGCGTTGTCCGCGCGCTTGCGCAGCATCGGCGCTTGCGCTCCCAAAGCATGCACTTCCAAGCCCGATAACCCACCCGCGATCCGTTCCACCGTGCCGGTAAAGACACGGCTCAGGCTCCCGTCGTAACCCAGATCCACGCTTACGTCGTCGCCGGGCGAGGCGTCGAGGGGTTGGCTCAACCCCAGTTGCAGGAACGCCTCATCGGCGCCGCCGTTCACCTCGCGCAGGATCTCCAGGCGCCACAGCGACCCGTGCCCGTCGCTCTTCAGGGTTTTCTTCCCCACCTTGATCTCGAAATGCGGGAAAAAGGATCGCGCGCTCATGGGCCCGTCCGGGTGTTTTCGGAAACGTACCAGGTCATGGCGTAGGGCACGCCGTTGCTCCGCAGGGCTTCGCGGAAGCCGTGGCGCATATCGTGCTTGGCGTCGGCGTAGACGAAGGGGATGGTGAAGATGAGGATGTTGTAGCTGTTGGTCGTGCCCGGCAGCGGATAAGGGATGGCGAGGCGGTTGTTCCCGTTGGACGAGGAATCCACCAGCACGTGGGTATGCAGATGGTTGTAGGCGCTTATGCCGGTGTCGCCGGAAAGCATGATGACCCGGCCCTGGTTGACGAACGAGCCGAGGATGCCCTTCGGGTCGCTGGTCGGGAAAACGTCGGTGAGCGGTCCGGAAGGTTGCCCCGGCACCGCGGCCTGGGCGCTGATCTTGGCGAAGTTCTGGATGGCGTGGCCGTATTGGCAGAAGGTGAAGGCCACGGGTACGAACCAGCGGAAGTTGAGCGTGGGGGCGATCGCCGCCGGGGTGCCCGGAGGCACGCTGGCGGGGATGGCCGGGAAGGTCGTACCCGCGGCCACGAAGCCGGTGCCGGCGTTGAAGAACCCCGAGTTGGTGATGGGCGTGAAGGTGGTGCCGGGCAAGTAGAGCGGCGTGGCCGGATGCGGCTTGGGCATCCAGGCGGGCGTTGCGGCGCAATCGGGCGGCAGGATCACGCCGGCCGGGATCGCGATGCCGTCCAGGAAGGTGGCGCCCGCGGCGGGCGTGAAGCCGGCCGTGCCCGCGGCCGGAGCGATGGCCGTGCTGAAAGGGGCCGCCGTGAAGTTGTTCTGCATGGGCCCGAAGGTGGTTCCCGCGCGATACATGGGCGTGACCAAGGTGGGCGGATTGGGCGCGTCCGGCGCGAAGACCACCCCGGCGGGAATCGGCGTGGTACCGTCGGAGAAATTCCCACCGGCCGGATAGGTGGCCCCGTTGAGGCCGCGATCGAAGGCGGGATTGATGAAGCGGAAGGTCGAATCGGCGGCGGCGAGGCCGGTACCGAGCGCGGTGCCCGCCGGCAGTACGGCGCCGGACGACAGCAGGGGCATGGGCTGGGGCAAGGTGGGCCAGGGATTCCCGTTCACGTCCCACCAAGGCGGGAATAAGGTGCCGGCCTCGATGGCCGTCCCCGGCGTATCGGTGTACTTGGTGATATTGAGCGATGCCGTAGCCAGCCCCGAAGGAGGCGGCACCGCGGGCATCCCGCCGCTCGCCCCCGCGCCCAGGATGTCCACCGCTACGGTCTCGATGGTGTTCCAGTTCTGCGTGTTGTTGTTGATCTGGTTTTGGATCAGGGTGGATACGATGCCGGTGCGCGAACACACCACTTCGTTGCCCGCGTCGTGGTTGTAGTCGAACGCGTAGGTCTGGCTGCCTTGGGGATAATGGCTCCAGATGCCCATGTTGTTCTGCACGCATTCCTTCATCACCCCGCCGGCCCAAGGCAGCTTGTAGGGGGAGTTCCCGGAATCGGAAGGATAGCCCGGGAAAGTGAATTGATCGCCGATGGCGGAGTAGGTGCCGCCCGAGGTGTTGTTGTTGGTGAAGAGGTACAGGTAGATGACCTGCAGGGCCCATTCCACCACGCCGTTGAAGACGTCGAGGATGACGCGTCCGGTGATGCCTCCCGCGCCGCGATCGGGCGCGTTCCAGAAGAAGCGTTCCTTCAAGGGCAACAGCACCATGCCCGCCGTGTCATCCGGGAATTGGCCCGCCATGATGCGGGCGATCAAAAGCGACCCGTAGTTGAACACCATGGAAATGCCCATGCCGCCGAAGGCCTTGCCCACCATGGGCCCCGTCGGCCCGCCGCCGATGAAGCCGTAATTGATGCGATCGGTTTCGGAGAGGATGCCGGGCAGGATGAGCCCGCCCAGCTCGGCCATGCCGTAGCACAGGCCTTGGAACTGGTTCAGGTTGCCCTGGCGCGCCTTCCATAACTGCTCCGCAAGGGCATCCTTCTTTTCATTCGCGCTGTTCTGGGCGATGGTACGCTCGGAAGGAAGCACTACCGGATCATCGGCGCGGCGCTGCAACGCGTCGATATCGGCTTGCGCCTGCACCGCGGCCAAGTCCTCCATCTGTTTAAAGACGGCGTAGGTAACGGGATTATGGTTGACCAGCGTTAGGATGGAGAGTAAAAACTCGCGCATCAGCCAAGTCCAGCGCTTATACAGCATCACCTCGCCGAAATCGCCCAGGACTTCGGTCAGGGGATAGACGGCGTCATTCCCCCCCGAACAGCGGACGCTTTCCATGCTGCCGCCCAGGGTCAGTACGTTAACGCTAAGCCATTGCACCCAAGATGGGATGGCCCACTTATTTACCGGGGTGTTCACCACGTTGAAAGTACCCCACAGGGCGTTGAGCAGATTGGTGGCGATATCCCCCTGCTCGGCGGAGATGATGTGAAGCAGGGTTTCCAGCAGATCCGATGCCCACAGGGTGTGGAAGGCGATGCGTTCCATGGTTAGCGCCGAAACGTTGTTGAACGCGAGCGCCGGGATCGGATCCAGGACCGTGGTGGATTCGGTTATGGAGAAATTGGTCGGCTTGCGCAATACCCAAGTCGCATACCAGGATATCTGGTCGCTAGTGCCGGGTGAGCCGGTGGAACCCGACGATCCTCCCGCACCTCCCGCACCCCCCGTACCCCCCGCCCCGCCGGATCCCGGTGAACCGCCGCCTCCGGATCCCGGATCGCCCGCGGCTCCCACGGAGCGTAGTTTGCGCGCCGCGCGCTTGCCTGCCGCCGCCGCGCCCACCGAGCCGCCCGTGGAGGAATCCGGATTCGCCAGCATGGTTTCGAGCAAGAGCCCGAGGGGCTCGGCCAGCGACTGGGCCGCGGCCAGGACGTTCCCCAGCTTTACCAGGAATCCGTCGATGCCCGCGCGCTGGTAGAGCTTGCCCAAGGCATCGGCCATGGCATCGATATCCAGGGACGGCATGTCCAATTCGTCGAGAACCAGAACTTCGAGATTACGCAGGCATACGCCCAACTCGTAATGGGCCAGGGATTGCTCCGACAGATCGCCGCCGTTCACGCCCGCTTGCAGTCGCGTCACCGCGCCTTCAGCGAAGCGCCGGAACAGATCTTCGACCGCGGGGCCGTTCAGGTCCAGGTCATGCATGGCGCAATGCATCAGATCCTTGAGCATACGCACGGCGTTCCCGGACTGTAACAGCACGGTTACCCCGCGCAGGGCCCCGATCACCGCAGGCACCGACTCGGCGACGCCGTCCTGGATGCCGCCAGTGAGGGCGTGGATCAGGTCCGCGAAGGGCGCGGCGATTTGGCGGATATGGCCTTCGGCGAGGCGCAACTTTTCCAAGCGCGAGTAGAGGAAGGCGGGCAGGATCTCGCCGCCCGATTGCGCCAGCGCGGATCCCATGGCCTTGGCGCCTTCCGGGTCCTGCATCAGGGTCTCGACGAAATCGACCAGCAATTCGATGGCGCGGGAAGGCCCGTCGGCGGGGGCCCCCTTCAGGCCTTGCGGCCTCAACAATGCGGATCCAAGCGACATGCGTCTTTCCCTTCAGAATCCCAGGGCGCCGCCGATGGCGCCCACCGCGTCCCCGACCAATTCGCCCACGTCCGCCTTGGGGATGGCGGCCAACATCTTCTGGTACGATCCATTCACCTCGTCCAGGTCCCCGCCCAATTCGCCCTTCAGGTCGTCGAGCTTCTGCAACAACGCTTGCAGCAAGGCGGTGATGTCGAAGCGCTCGATCATCGGCTTCACCTTCTCGTCCCATACCGGCTCCACGGCCTGCTCGACCACCTTCTTCGGATCCAATAGCTTGAGCTTATCCACGATTCCCTTATAGGCGTCGTTGATGTCCTTCTTCGCCTGGTCGGTGAGAAGCGCATCCACGCTCAGCAGCCCCAAGGTATCGGAGATGGTCTGCTTGATCTCATCGGCGAGGTGCTGGGGATTGAGAATGTCGATCTTGCCTTTGACGGCGTTGAAAACGCCGCCCAGCCCGTCGGTGAGGAAGCTGAGGTTGACGTTCTCGATGCGATTGGCCAAGCCTTGCAGGCCATCGCGCAGGCCGCCCAGGGCCGTATCGCCGGTGAGCAGGGCGGCGGCCCGGGTTTCGAAGGTCTGTAGGAAGGTAACGATTTCGAGGAGCGGCGCCCGCACCGCCTGGCCCGCCTGATTGAGGGTGGCGAAGAGGCCGCCCACCGGCACGATGAACTCGTCTTCCAAAGCCTGGCTGAACACGGTTTTAAGATCGTTAGCGGAGAAGGACGGGAACTCCAGGCCCGCCAATGGCCCGGCCGCGCGCGCATAGCGATCATCCCAATGCGCGAGCGTGGAAGCGAGTTGCGTATGGGCGTCACCGAGGGCCTTGCGCAGGTTCTCCAGCACGTCGAAACCGTCGCCGTAAAGGTTGGAGAGCGGATCGAAGCGCGCGGACAGGGCTTGCAGCGCGGCCTTTTCGGGAGAAGCCGGCAGGGCGGCGATCAAATCGGGACGCAAGCGGCGGCGCAAGGCGATGAGATCCTCATGGCCGGTTTGCGGCGCCAGGGTTTCCAAGGCGGCGCGTACGCCATCGCAGGCCGAAGCCGCGGAGGCGGAGAGGCCCGCGGCCTTGGCTCCCGCGACCCCGGAGGAAATCGCCGCCATCGCCGGCGCCAGATCGGACACGTCGGACCAGGCGCCGATTTTATTGGCCACCGCTTGCAACCAGGTGCGGAGCTGGGTTTCCGAATCCGCCAGGGCGTTGAAGAGATCGGCGATCTGCTGCAGGGATTGCCGCACTTCCTTGGCCACGTCCAAACCGGCGTTGATCTTGTCGATGATGCCGGTGAGCGCGTTGATGACGTCGTCGAAGTGGATGGCCTGGATGAATTTCTCGCCCGCTTCGTGGAGAGCGGCTTGGATGGGTTGCACGATCTGGGCCGGGTCGAGCTTGTTCACCTGCGCGATCAGGGCGTCATAGGCCTGCTGCAAGGGCTGGAGGGCCGGGCTCGGATCCAGTTGCTTGACCAGATCCGCCTTGAATCCATCCAGGGCCTTGCGCACCGGATCGAGCAGGGACAAGGGCTGGAAGGCATCGAGCTTGTCGGTGAGGGATTTGAAGGGGGCGGAGAGGGCGTCCCCTATGAGATTGGCCGGGGAGAATTTCTCCACCTCTTGTTTGACCACGTTGGCCTTGTCGACGAGATAGGCCAACAGGGGCTTGGGGCCTTCGTCCACCAGCTTGCCGAATTCGGCCACCAGGGGATCGGCCACCGGCTTCAGGTCGGAGGGCAAAAGGGCCGCGGCCGCCGTCATGGCCAGTTTCACTTCGGTGCTGAGGGTGGCGGGATCGATGGCCTTGAGCACGGAGGTGATGCCGTCGATCTCCTCTTCGACCGCGCCGGTGACGGGCTTGAAGCTCAGGGTCTTGATGGCCTGGGTGGCCTCCTGGATGCCGTTGGTGATGGCGTCCAAGGCGGATTTGACCGCGGGATCGTCGAAGACGCCGGCGAGGTTCCCGATGAAATCCTTGAGGCCATTGATGATGGCGGACGGATCGAATCCGTCCACCGCGTCGTGCAATTCCTTCATCGCGTTCTGGATGGCATCGGAGACGGGCTTGAATAATTCCTGGGCCTTGGCTTCGATGGCGAGGCGCAGGCTGTCGAACGCATGGTGCAATTGATCGAGCAGCGCCTGGGTGTCGAATTGATCCAGCGCTTGTTGCACTTGCGAGAACACGCCGGATACGGCGGAAGCGATCTGCCCCAGCACCGAATCCATCTGCTGTAAAAGGGTATCGATGGCATGGGTGGGCGCCGCGAGGATGTCCTGCACGCCGGTGGCCTCGATGGCGTCGAAGATCTTGAGAGGAAAGGCGAGGATCTCGCGCAGGTCCGAAGCGATCTGCTCCGGCGGGAATTGCGCCAGCGCGGCGTGCAGCGGCTCCTGTAATTGGTTGAGGAAACGGAAGGTATTGGCGGGCTTGACGAGCGCGGTGAATTGGCGCATCTGCCGTTCCAGATCGACGGGAAGATGGCGCGTGCGCAAGATGACTTGGGCGGCTTCAGCGCGCAAGGGATCGTGCAGCAACACCAGACGCGCCTCCAGGGCGTCCAGAGCCGACCCCGCCGCGGTCAAATCGCCCATGGCGCCGGCCGCACCGCCTTCCACAGCGGTCGCGATGGATCCCAAGCCTGTCCGCAGATCGTTGAGCCGGGCCTGGATGCCCGCCGTGCCGGCGTGGGTCGCCAGCATCTGCAGTCGCGTGCCATAGGCGTTCAGGTATCCGGTGAAGGTGCCTTGTAGGAAGGTCGCGAAGGCATTGAGCGAATCGGATACGTGGGACCGTAGCGCCGCGTCGTCCATGCCGCGCAAGGCTACCACGGTGGACAGCAATTGCTGCATATCGTCGATGAAAGGCAGCTTGCGGAACTTGAAATTGTCGCGCGGGATGCGCGTGGTGATGTCCGCCAGGAAGATCACGGCATTGGGGGCGCTGAGGGGGGTTGGAAAAACCGATAGGCTCGCGCGGGCGCCTGCGAGGGCTTGCACGCGACGGGTGCGTGCGGCGACCACGTCCGGGGACGGCGGTGGCGGCGGGCCGCCGGTTCCCGCTGCGCCTCCGGCACCTGCCCCTCCGCCCGCACCTGCTCCGCTGCCGCCGGCCCCGGAACCGCTTCCGGATCCGGAAGGCGCTCCGCTACCGCTTCCACCCGCGCCGCCGCCCGCGCCTGCTCCGGGTGCGCCCGCTCCTCCCGCCGCCCCACCCGCAGGCGAACCAGGCGATGCGGGAGTTGCGGGCGGTGCAGGATTAGCAGCCGCATCGCTGAGGCTGAAATGCGTCAGGCCCTCGACGGCTTGGATCACCTTCACCAGCTTTTGCAGTACCGGGATGACGTCCCCACCGACGGCGCTCGCAAGACCCGAAAGGATGGGCTCGACCACGGAGGTGGCGGAACTGAAATCGGTGGGCATGTGCTGCGCGACCTGCGCGATTTGACCGCCCACCTGGGCCGCGATCTGGACCTGCGGAATGGGCACGTTGCCGAGTTCCGTTAGCAGGCCCGATAGGGCGTCGCCGGGCGAGTCCGGAAGCTTTTCGAACAGATCCACCGCATGGGAAACCTGATCCACCAAACCGGAAACGCCGGAGAGCGCGGAATTGCCCGAGGCTTGGGCTTCGATGCGTTCGATCAGGGTCGGCATTCAGGCTCCGAACAAATCCTGGGCCGACGAGGTCAGCCCGGTGAATCCGCCCAAGGCGTTCTTGAATCCGTCCAGCGCGCCCTTCAACGGCGGCGTAGGATCGCCGAAGTTGGGGGCCGAAAGCAAATCGGGGATGTCCGCCACCTTGGAAAGCAAATCGGCCTCGGAGGCGATGTCGGCCGCCTGATCGTCGGGGGCCGGATCGGGCGGAGGCTCGGTGTATTGCACCAAAGCGATGGCGTATTTGAAGGTGTCCGGGATCTCGGAAGATTCCTCCACCTGCAATCCCGCGATGATCATCTTCTCGATGGTGGTGGCGGTAATGATATCCGCCACGAAGTCGACCGGATCCCCGGCCGCGAACATGCCGCGCACCTTGTCCAGGAAGCCGTCGCGGTTGTCGTCACCCTGAACGCTGCCTTCCAAGCGCAGGGCCAATGGATGCGCGCCCATGTCCTGGTGGTAGCTGCCGCCCAGGCCAGGCACGGGAATCTCGCGCAGGCGGCGGCGCTCCTGGGCCCCGATGCGTTCCAGGCCCGGCACTTCGTACTCGCCGATCATGGGCTTGATCTTCATGACAGATCCACTCCGCGGCGCTTGGCTTGGCGGCGCAGCAGGCGATGCAGCTTGCCGGCCAGATCGTCCTCTTCATCCAGCCATTCCACCGAAGGCGCGCCCTTCGGGAGCGGGGTTTCCGCGGTAAGGGAAGAGACGGATCGGGAGGTATCATCCGCGGTACGTAGCTTGGAGGTTATCCCATTCGGGATCCCTGCCCGGTCCTTCGGGCCGCGCGTGCCGGTAGGGATAGAATCGAATGCCTGAGCGGAATCTGCGATCTTGGACCGGGATGCCTGGGCCCCAGAGCTTGCGCGAGGCATGAGTTCATCCAAGATATCCGTCCAGCCCGGGATTCGCGGGGACGGGGCAACCGTACCGGCTCCGGCGGCCGCGGCATCGGCGGAGCGCTTGGAGGCAAGGGCAGGAGCAAAGGCGCCCATGTCGCCCGGGGCGTCTGCGCCGCCGGCGAGGCGGGATCCAGGGTCCGGGCTTGCCGTTCCCGGCGTGCCGGGAGGCTGGCCCGCGCCAGCGAAGGCGGCATCTTTGACCCAGGCGCCGAACCAGACTTGGGCCTCGGGGGAATCTGACCTGGCGGCCTGCGGGGCCAGAACGTTGGCCGCGCCCGGGTCCGCGGCCCGCGCCACCGAAACCGAAGGCGAAGGCGCCCAACGGCGGATGGCCTTTTGCGCCCGCAACTGCCAAGGACCCAAACTTGCTTCGGCCGCATTTACGGTGCGCAAGGATCCGCCTCCCATGGCCGCCGATACGCGCGGCAATGCGCGACCGGAAGCCGAGGGGACCGAGTCCGGACGCGAAGGCGCGAGCGCGGACGCCCCGGACGTCCCGTCGGACGGACTCCGCTTCGAGGCTCCGGAAGTTGAACGACCCGGCGACGAGGACGGGACATCCGCCCTGCCGCCCGAGGCCCCGATCGCGCCCGGGAGCCGACTTTCGACCCCGAGGGCTTTCCCCGCTTGCTCCGTCTTCGCATTCTCCGCCGCCATAACGGACCGGGCCAGGGAATCCGACAGCATCGGGGCGGGGTTGCGCAATGCCTCAACATGAGCGGATACCGCCTGAAAAGGTTTCCGGAATCCGCTCCAGGACCCGTCCCTTTCCGCGAAGTCGACGGGCGCGCGCGCCAACGCTTCGGCCGCTCCGCGTCCGGCGCGCAGCGGGACCAGCCACCAGGCGGGCAAGTCCTCGCAGGCCTCCAGAAGGCGGGCCGACAAGGCCCCGCAGGGCGTTCCGGGATCGGAAGGGGTCATACGGAAGTTACCGTCTCCGCGCGGCGGTTCTGCCGGATCATTTCCAGGTACAGGAGGATCTGGGCCATGGTCATCTTGCCCACTTCTTCCGGCGACCAGCCGAACTCCTTGGCCAGCACGAAGCAGGCCTTGGCCAAGGGCGCCTGCACGGCTTCATCCAACCCGCTCTGGCTGATGCCGCTGATGCGGTTCACGGCGTCGAGCAGAAAGCGCGCGAGACCGGAGTGCAGGCCGCTGATTTGATCCAACGACAGCTTGGGCTCGACCAGCGCCTCCTTCAGCATCAGCACCGAAAGCAGGCCATCGTTTTCCTTGGCCGCCCGGGTCAATTGCTGCAACATCTTCACCGTGAGCGGGCGCAGGCGTACCTTCCCGCCCGGGCCTTCCATGGACTCGAAACCTTCCGCCACCGTGGGCGACAGCACATGGGCCGGCACGTCCACGTCGTACGCCAGGGAGCCTCCCGCCAGGATTTCGTCCGCGTTCAAGTATTCCACTCCGCCTCCTGCGCCTGCGCGCGATTCGTTCAACCCGAAGCTTCTTCGTCTTCGACGCTGACCCAGAGGGCCTTGAAGTTCACCCGCTCCATCACGAAGTCGTCCTCCGGAATGCCATAGCTCCAATGCTCAAGCTTGGCCCCGTGCACGGTTACGGTGGAAGCCACGCCGGGTTTGGCCGGATTCTCCAGGCGCAGCGCGATGTTGAAGGACGGGTTGAGGAAGGTGCCCGCGGGGCGCGAGGTGGCGGCGTCCCCCAGCAGCAGCTTGAGCAAAGCGCCATTGATGGCGGCCCGATCCATGCTGCCGGAAACGTTCACGTTACCCGGGCGCAATTCGGTGGGATAGCGCTGCCCCAGCTCATGGAAGGGCTTCAGATCCGAATCCACGCGCACTTCCACGTTGGTCGCCCGGCCCACCGGCGTCAGCGCGAAGGAGTCGATAATCCCCTTGGCCACGTCGCCCTCGGCGCCCGCGTCCACGGCCAGCATGATGGCCCCGTCGGAGCCGCGGAATACATTGGTGTTAGCCATTGATTTATCTCCAATTCCTAATCGTTTAGGCCAGGTTCATGATGACTTTGATGTAATCGATGCTGAAGGTGGGCTTGAGATACATGGTCACCAGGCACACGCCCGCGATCTCCTGCTCCCGCGTCGCGGTCACCTGCAATTGGAAATCGACCAGAGCTTCGTTGAGCACCATGTCGGACAGGAAGCCGTTCAAGGTGGCCTTGAGGGCGGCGCGCACGCGGGCGTTGTTGAGCTTGCCGATGTAGGCCAGGCAGCCGATGCGCGTGCCCGCCTTGGCGTAGTCGACGATGCGGCGCACCGAGATCTGCCGGAAGGCGCCGATATCGGTGGTGATGCCCTTGACCACGCGGTATCCGGATTTCTTCTCGAGCACCAGCACGCGGCTCTCGATCAGCTTCTTGATCTGCCCGTCGTTGTAGTTGCTTGTGAGGCCGGCGACGGCGAGGGTCTTGTTGGTGGGGCTGACTTGTACGGCCAGGGAGGCGATCAGGCCCGCGATGGCGGCGGCGGAATAGGCCGGAGGCAGATCGGCCTCGGCTTGGGCGGCCAGATCCGAGGTGGTGACGCCGGGCGCGACCAGGATCAGGCGATCGTCCGAGACCGCGTCGGCATTGGACGCCACCGTGCCCAGGTCGTCGGAATCGGCGCCGACCACGGCGATGCGGTCCCGCCCGTTGTTCTCCGCCGTCTCCACGTGGGCTTCCAAGAGGGGCGCGGCGTCCGTGGCCGACATGCCCGCCAGGCAGACGATGTTCACGTCTTCGGCGTCGAGGTTGGCGAGGCTGAGCTGGTATTCCGCGACCCCGGCGTTGGCGCCATCCGAGGCCCCGGAGAGAGGCAAGGCTTCGGAGGTGACGTCGGGCAGGCGCGGGCCGCCCCCGGCAGCGATGCTCACGCTTACCAGCTTGGACAAGCGCGCCACGTCGCCCTTCAAATCGTCCGCGTCCGCGACTTCGTAAACCTCTTTCACGGCCCCGTAGGCGATCACCACCTCGCGGCAAGAGCCCTTGTCGACCTGGTAGGTCGCGGTAATGACGTCGCCGTTGACGGGCGCGTCGTCGGCATGGAAGGTCAAGGCGCCCGCGGCGCTGACGACCACGGTGCGGCCGCTGGCGGGTGCGCCCGAGGTCTTGAGCGCGAAGCGCAGGATCTTGCCGTTGCTTCCCTTGATGACCTTGAGGAGGTTGCCCGATGAGGCCGCGATGTTGGCGTGCAAGGGTTGGATGACGCCGCCGGCCACGGTCTGCTTGCGGCTCTCGATGACGGCGTTGGCCCCGGCGGCCTTGATCTGCACGGTCACGTTCTGGCCCCAGGTGCCGGGGGTGATGCCGGTGAAGGTGACCACGTCGCCGGACGCGTCCCCAAAGGTGCGCGAGGCCGCGGCCACGCTGGCCTGGGCGGTACGCACGGCATACACGGTGGAGGCCCCGTTGGAGAAGGCGAGCTGCAGGGCGCGCACCAGGGTCAATTCATCGTTGCTCCCGCCGGACCATGCATCGTAATCGCCGAAGGTATCTTTCGCATCCGCGAAGCTGGAGAGGATCACCACTTCGTCCACGGGACCCTTGGAAGCGGTTCCCACCACGCCCACGTTGCCCGTGGCGATGCCGGAAACCCCGATCAGGCCTTCCGACCGGACTTCGATATAGGTGCCCGGGATGATCATTTCCGTGATTGCTTCGGCCATCGTTCCTCCTTGTCAGGTTTTCCGGATATCCATGTCTTCTTCGATCGCCGTTCCATCGGCGCCCGCATCGAGGCCGGGGAACACGCGAACGTCGACGTCCTTGATGGGCGCCTCCGGCCCGGCCGGTTTCGACTCGATGTCCTCGAAAATCATGTCGTAAGCGAGCACCAGCTTGAGCGCGTCGGCCGCGGGCGAGGCCCCGCGCAAGGGCGCGTCCACGGCGGGCTGCCAGGTGGATTGGCGCAGGCGCAGGAAACCGCGCGCCAGCAGATCGGTTTCCGCAGCGGCCGTCGCTTCCGCCGCCGCCGCCGCGATCTGATTGATCACGTCCTCGTCGGCGCCCCAGACTTCCAGATTCAGCGTGCCGGTGATGCGGCGGCCCACGTCTTCGACCAGGGCGGAAGACGAGTCCAGGCGGACCATGCGCGATCCGCCGATGCCCAGGGGCGCGTAAGACAATGCGGATGCGACCACGCGTACGCCGGGCAAATCCCCTGCGACCTTGGGAGTGGTTTCACCGATGCGGGCGGGGGCCAAAGACGGAAGCGACATGCCCTTCAAGGCGGCAATGAACTCGGAGATCGGTTTCAAAGCCATTTTCCGTCGAACCCCTGGCGCCAGGCCGCCGTCTTCCCCTAATCCGTCGTTTGGGTTATAGGCATCGAAGTGCGGCGAAAGGTAACACAAAAAAAATCACGGTTGCCGGGGAATTTTTTCCGGCGCGGATTGGGCCCGGGCAGGACACGGGATCGTAACACACAAGTTACGTAACTTACAGGTTATGAATTAAGTTCGGAAAATCCCGGATATCACCAAATCATTCGTTATAGCCTGGAGATGGAGAATCGGGAGATAAATCAGGAATCACAGGGAGAGACCTGCGATCCCACCCCGCGGCGGCGACCAATTACGCCTAACATAGCCCGTCATATCAACGGGGACTTCCGGATCAGTTCGGGCTCAGCGTGACCACATACCCGTCGGTCGCGGTGGCCCAATCCAGGGTCACGATCAAGGTATTGCACGTCACGGGCGCGGCCGCGTTCGAGACCACGGTAGGGGCGGTCACTGCTGCGCTACCCGTCGGCATCTTCTCGACCAATACCTTGGCCGTTCCGGCGCTCTGCAGCCAGGACGGGACGTTCTTGATAACGACGTTGATCGATCCGGTCGAGCCCCCCCGGTTGCCCACCACGATGATGGACTTGGCCGCGGCCACGTCCTCATAAGCTACCGCGTCCACCTGCGTCCCGGCGGTAGTGTTGATGCGGAGGCCGGTCTGGTCCGCGTAGCGCTTGTAGATCCAGTACTGGCTGTTGGGCGCCCAGTTGGTGGTTACCAGGTCCCCCATGTTCGCGAAGAACCCCGGTGCGCCGGACCAGTTGGAACGCATGCCCTGGATCCCCGCCCGATCGAACCTCGCTAGGAACCAGGCGGAGTGGCCCGGGTTCTGCTCGGTTTGGCTTCCGTATTCGTTGATGTCGAAGTTTTTCACGCCCGTGATCCCGCGGGTCGAAAGCGCGCGGGTGGCCGTGGCCAGGTCGCCCTGCGGATCGCCCCCGCCGCCGGCTTCGTGCCAGTTGAGGATATCCGGGATGACGTTGTTGGTCTTGGCGTAATCGAGGAAGGAACTCATCGCGGAACCGGCCGCCCCCGTCGCGAAGCTCGGCCCCTCGATGACCGCGGAAGGAAGCGCGGCGCGAACATGCTGGTATTCGTGTTTCCAGGTATCCAGCCACTGGGCCTGCGTGCCGCTCCAGAAGGTGGGTGCGTAGTCGGACTCGTTCCAGAGCTCCCACCGCACGTCGGAACCGGTCATGCCATTGGCCTTCACGCTATCGATGAGCTGGTCCAGGAAGGAGTCGAAGGTGGTCCAATCGCCGCCGTCGCCGGGAAGGGGGCAAGAATACTGGTAGTCGTCGCTCATCAGCATGAGCATCGGCACGCCCAGCTCTTTCGCCCTCGAGTAGTACGCCTTAATCACCTTCCAATGGGCTATCCAGTTCGTCTCTCCGCAACCTCCCGAGCCGCGCCCGGCGCGGAACCCTTTCACTTTGATGTCGCTCAACAGGGCGGTGGGCGGCTGGGTGCCGTCTTGGGAGATGCCGTAGATGAAACCGGATGCGAGGTAGGTGGGCGGGCCCTCGGTCACGGCCATATCGAGCGTGACCGCGTCCTTGGCCGTGGGCGGCGTCGGCGCGGAGCAAGTGACGTTGGCCTCCAGGAGGATATCTTGCTGCACGCTATAGGAGGTGAGGGAGGATGTTTTCGTCTGGTACCCGGTGGCCGTGGCTTTGAGCGTGTCCACGAAGGCGGCTGCCTTCGCCAGCAACGCGCCGGCCGGGCCGAGATATTCCAGGCCCGCTCCCGCGTTCCCGGAACGGGACATGGGGAAATAGGTGAAAACCTGCGCCTGTCCCCCGATGGAAGCCTTTACGATCAGCAGGTTATCCGCCGGGAACCGTCCCGCCAGATTCAGGCGATACCTTCCCGCCGAAACCCTGTCCAGGGCCGTTCTTTCCAGGAGATTCCCGGTGATGTCGAAGACCCCGATCTGGATAGGGGAAGCCTCGGCTACGGCGAACTCCAACGCCCCCTGGTCGAGCCGCATGTTCGCCGCGTCGCGATCCGCGAAAGGCCGCACCGCAATGGCGCCCGCGGTCAGGGCGTACTGGCCGTCGGCCCCGGTGGTATCCTTCAGCTTGGCGTGCGTCAGTTCCACGACCACGTTTGCGAGGGGCTTGCCGGCGGCGTCCGTCACCTTACCGCGCACGTTGATGTTCTGGGCGTGCGCCGCCAACCCCAGCGCAAGCATGATTCCCGCTGCGATGCGAATAGCCACGGCCTCTCCCTTCATTCCCTGGACTTAGAGGGTCCGGAAATCCCAATCCAATCTACGGCGTCCGATTTTTTTTCGCGCGCGCTAACCGGAAGCCCCTGTTTCCGCTAAAGAACGCCAGGCCTTGGCAGGAAAAGCCGGGACCACGGTTGCGGGATTAGAGACGAAAGCGCATCGGGGGAATCAAGGCACCCGGGCGATGTAGATGCCCGTAGACATGGTCCTTTGCGGCCGTAAGGCCAGGATGGATCCGGATAACTTGACCGAGATGGGAACGCGGCGTCCGGAGAGGTCCGTCAATTCCAGGGGCGGCTGCGGCCGATGGGGATCCCATTCCAGGAATATCGGGCCTTCGCCGCCGGGATGATAGAACTGGGCGTGTCCCTTTTCGATTAACTCGATCTTCAAGGGGACGCCCAGGCTCAAGGCGGCGGCGGCCACATCCATGACTCCATAGCCCGTCTGGTTATCGGGACGATCGGCATGATCGGCCGTGCGCATGAGCGCCTGGCGTATCTGCTCGGCGGAAGCCTCCGGCCGGGATTGCCGCAGCAGTGCGGCAGCGGCAGCGGCCACCGGCGTGGCGAAGCTGGTGCCGGAATAGGCGACCGCATGGGGCGAAGCCGTATCCGGATAGGCCACCGCCACGGCGCAGCCGCCGATGAGGCCCATCGAGACGATCTCCGGCTTGATGCGGCCGTCGGCGGCGGGACCGATGGAGGAATAACCGCAGCGGACGCGGTCCGAATTCACGATGCCGAGGGACAAGATGCTATCGGCGTCAGCGGGGGTTCCCAGGTTGGGGCCCTCGGGATGGGATTCCGCCTCGTTACCCATCGCCACCGAGACGACCACGTTGCGGCGGGCCGCCCCCAGGGCCGCCAAGGAAGCCGGCCGGGTACGCCCGTCCAGTTGGGCGTAAGGGATGTCCGGTTCGCCCAAGTCGAAATCCCAGCGATAACCCAGGCTGATGCTGATCACCTGGGCTCCGGAATCGACCGCGCGTTCGATGGCGGCGGCCACGTAATCTTCCTCGGCATAGAGCTCGCTGTCGTTGATCTCCGCGCGATAGAGCAGGAACTCCGCGGCGGGCGCGGCCCCCACCAGGGTACCCGGCGCGTTACCCCCGATCAGGGACAGGCACTCGGCGCCGTGGCTGTCTTCCAGGCTATCGTCCACCGCCTTGGGGCGATGCCCCGCGAAATCCCATTGATCCCGGATGCGCGTCTTGAGATCGGTATAAATGGCGCTGCCCAGGTGGAAGTCCGCGTCGATGACGGCCACCCGCATGCCCGCTCCCGGCCGCATGTCATTGCCGTCCATCCAGCGATGCAGGCGGGCGATGCCCAGGGAATCGAACAAGGCGGTCTCCGCCCCGTAATCGATGCCGACGGCCCGTTTGGCCAGGGGCCAGGCGGGTAAGGGCGTCGGAGGGGGGACGGCGTCGCGGCGCCGGCGGCGGAGCATGGGCTCGACCGCGGTGACGAAGGGCAGGGCGCGCAAGGCGGGGAGGCGGGAAGTTTCGATGTTTCCCGAGACCCGGTTTTGCCATTTGAGGGCGGCCGCGACGGCAAAACCCGCATGGGCCAGGGAATCCAGATAGGGCACGTATAGAGAGCGGTTTTCGTAGGCGCGCCGGGATGCCGGCGGGGCAGTGGGGGCGGGAGGGCGGAAGTCCGGGCCTTTGTCGGCGAGGGCCACCCAAACCTTGACCGAATCCGGCTGCGCCTCCAGCATGCCGGCTGAAACCAGCAGAGATAGCGCGCAACGTAGCATCGAAGGCATGGCGGGCAAGATAGGCTCCCCTCAATAACCCGTTACTATATTAGCAACATAAACCCATTGGAGGCCGTGTTTTACGCGGCGCCGGCATGAAGACATTGGAAGAAATCAGGCCCCTCGCCGCCCAGGGAAACGTCATCCCGCTGCATAAGGAATTCCTACCGGATCTCGACACGCCCATTACCGCTTTGCTCAAGCTCAAGCGCCCGGGCCACCGGGTGTTCCTGTTGGAAAGCGTGGAAGTGGGCGAAAAACTGGCGCGCTTTTCCTTCCTGGGCCGCGATCCGCTGTACACCTTCTCCTCCAAGGGCCGGCATATCCAGATCCGCGGGAAAGAACGCCGCGATCTCGAAGGCGATCCCCTGGCCGAACTGCAAGCCTTCATGGACCGCTTCCGCGGGGTGGGCGCGCCCGATTTGCCTCCCTTCTCCGGCGGCGCCGTCGGCTTCGTCTGCTACGACGCCATCCGCTTGGTGGAAGACATCCCCGCCACGGGCCGGGACGATTTCCATCTGCCGGATCTGCACTTCGGCCTCTACGAATCCTTCCTGGTGTTCGATCATATCAAGCACAAGCTCAGCATCGTTTCCAACGTGCTCACCGACGAATTCCCCACCCTGGAAGAGGCCTATGCCTCGGCGGCGGCCAAGATCGGCCACCTCGAGTCCGAACTCGCCAAGCCCGTGCCGCCCCAGCCTAAATCGGAGGCAGGCGAAGCGCGCTGGGAATCCAACTTCACCCCTGAGGGCTTCAAGGCCGGGGTGGAAAAGTGCAAGGAATTCATCCGCGCTGGGGACGCCTTCCAGATCGTGCTCTCGCAGCGCTTCACCACCAAGCCGACGGCCTCGTCGCTTTCCATCTATCGGGCCCTGCGTTTCATCAACCCCTCGCCGTACATGTATTATCTCGACTACGGCGACTTCGAGATCGTGGGCGCTTCGCCGGAGACCCTGGTCAAGGTGCAGAACGGCCTGTGCGAAACCAAGCCCGTGGCCGGCACGCGCCCGCGCGGCAAGGACGAGGCCGAGGATAGGGCGCTAGAGAAGGATCTGATGGCTGATCCCAAGGAGCGCGCCGAGCACCTCATGCTGGTGGACCTGGGACGCAACGATATCGGCCGCGTATCCGAGTTCGGCACCGTGAAGGTGACCCAATTCATGCAAGTGGAACGCTTCAGCAACGTCATGCATATCGTGTCCGTAGTGCAAGGGAAGCTGAAGCGGGAATACCATCCCTTAAGGGCCCTGATGTCCTGCCTGCCGGCGGGAACCCTTTCGGGGGCCCCCAAGATCCGCGCCATGGAAATCATCGATTCCCTGGAGCCCAACCGGCGCGGCCTCTACGGCGGCGCCATCTGCTACATGGATTTCCGCGGCAACCTGGATTCCTGTATCGCCATCCGCACCATGCTGGTGAAGGACGGCGTGGCCTACGTGCAGGCGGGCGGCGGCATCGTGGCCGATTCCGATCCGCAGATGGAATACGAAGAGACCCGGCATAAGGCCCGGGCCCTGATGCGCGCGGTCGATGCTGCGGCGGGGATTTGAGCCATGATCCTCATCATCGACAATTACGACTCCTTCACCTTCAACCTGATGCAATACATCGGGGAGCTGAATCCCGATCTGAAGGTGATCCGCAACGATGAGATGACGGTCGAGCAAGCGCTGGCGCTGAAGCCCACCCACATCGTGGTCTCCCCCGGTCCCTGCACCCCGACGGAAGCGGGTATTTCCGTCGAGCTGATCAAACGGGTTCCGGCTTCCATCCCGCTGTTGGGCGTCTGCCTGGGGCACCAGTCCATGGGCGAAGCCTTCGGCGGCAAGGTGGTGCGCGCCCCGGCGCCCATGCATGGAAAGCTTTCCACCATCGAATGCGATGGCAAGGATCTCTTCGCCGGCATGCCCAAGTCCTTCCAGGCCACCCGCTACCATTCCCTGATCGTGTCGCGCCAAGGCTTCCCGGCCGAACTCGAGGTCACCGCCACCTGCATCGACCCCGCCTCCGAAGCCGCGGGCCAAGGTCCGCTCATCATGGCCATGCGCCATAAGGCGCGTCCGTTGTTCGGCGTGCAGTTCCATCCCGAATCCATCCTCACCGAGCACGGCAAGGACATGATCAGGAATTTCCTGGCCATGAAGGGGAATCCATGATCGCGCCGCTTTTGGGCAAGCTCATCAAAGGCGAAAACCTCGCCTTCTCGGAAATGCAAGGGGCCATGGGCGGCATCCTGGAAGGCCAATGGACCCCGGCCCAGATCGCCGGCTTCCTGGTGGCCTTGCGCATCAAGGGCGAGACCCCGGGCGAAATCGCCGCCGCGGTAACCGTCCTGCGCGAGAAGGCGACCTTGGTGCCCACATCCGCCCAGCCCCTGGTGGACACTTGCGGCACGGGTGGGGACGGAAGCGGTACCTTCAACATCTCTACCGCCTCGGCCATCGTGGCGGCAGGGGGCGGCGCGGCGGTGGCCAAGCATGGGAATCGCGCTGTCACCAGCGCCTGCGGCAGCGCCAATGTTCTGGAAGAATTAGGCGTCCGGCTCGACCTCACGCCGGAGCAGGTCGGCGTATGCATCGACGAATGTCGTATCGGCTTCCTCTTCGCGCCCAAGCTGCATAGTTCCTTCAAACATGTGGCGCCCGTGCGGGCCGAGCTGAGCCCCCAGCGGACCCTTTTCAATCTGATGGGCCCCATGCTCAATCCGGCCCGCGCCAAGCGCCAGCTCATCGGCGTCTACGACATGAACCTGACCCGCACCCTGGCGGAAGTGCTGCGCGAGCTGCGCTCCGACCACGTGATGATCGTCGCGGGCACCGACGGCCTGGACGAGATCAGCCTCACCGCCCCCACCAAGGTGGCCGAGCTGAAGGGCGGCGAGGTAACCGAATACATCCTCAATCCCGAGGACTTGGGATTTTCGCTCCGCTCCAAAGCCGATCTGATGGGCGGGGACGCGGTCCGCAATGCGGGCATCATCCGCGGAATCCTGGATGGACAACGGGGCGCGCCCCTCGACATCGTTCTGCTCAACGCCGGCGCGGCGCTCTACGTGGCCGGCCTGGCCCCGGACCTTAAAGGCGGCGTCGCCCTGGCCCGCAAGTCGATCGAATCGGGCGCGGCCAAACGCGTCCTGGAAAGCTGGGTCTCCCGCTCGCGATCGTTTCCGGCGGCATGATATAATCGGCGTACGACGTCCCTATGGCCAATACCATTCTCGACAAAATCCTGCAGGCTAAGGCCGTTCGCCTGGCCGAGCGAAAGCTACAGGTTTCCACGGCGGACATGGAGGCCAAGGCCCGCTCCCTGCCGCCGCCCGCGCGGAATTTCCTGGAAGCCCTCCAGGCCCCGATCCAAAGCGCTTCCGGCGGACCGGGCGTCCACGTCATCGCCGAAGTCAAGAAGGCTTCCCCCTCGCGCGGCGTCATCCGCCAGGATTTCAAGCCCTTGGAAATCGCCCAGGCGTACAAGGCCGGCGGCGCATCCGCCTTGTCGATATTGACCGAAGAGGATTTCTTCCAGGGAAACGATCGCTTTCTGCGCGACATCTCCCGCAGCGTGGATCTCCCCACCCTGCGCAAGGACTTCATCACCGATGCCTATCAGGTGTTCGAAGCCAAGGTGCTGGGAGCCAGCGCTTACCTGCTCATCGTGACCTGCCTCGGTCCCAAGCAGTTGCAGAGCCTGATCGAGCTGGGGGCCGGATTGGGCCTCACGCCCCTGGTGGAAGCCCATTCGGAAGACGAAGTGAAGGCCGCCCTGGACGCGGGCGCGCCCCTCATCGGCATCAACAACCGCGATCTCAAGACCTTCCACACCGATCTCCAGGTCACCTTCAAGTTACGCCCCCTGGTTCCCGATTCCGTCCCCGTCATCTCGGAGTCGGGCATCTTCAAGCCCGCCGATCTCAAATCCCTGGCGGATGCGAAGGTCCAAGCCGCCCTGGTGGGCGAGAGCCTGATGAAGCAAAAGGACGTGGCCAAGGCCCTCACGGATCTGCTCGCCTTCTGATCCCATGGCCGGTTCCGATCCCATGGCCAAGAAGGTCCTCTTCGTCTGCCTCGGCAACATCTGCCGTTCCCCGCTGGCGGAAGGCATTTTCGCCCATTTGGTGCGCGAGCGGGGCTTGGCGGAGCGCTACCGTATCGATTCGGCGGGCACCGGCGATTGGCACGTTGGCCAGCCTCCCGATCGCCGCGCCATCACGGCGGCGCGGCAGCGCGGTGTGGCCCTGCCCAGCCTGGGCCGCCAGGTGCGCCGCGGCGATTTCGGCGAATTCGATCTCATCGTGGCCATGGACCGGAACAATCGCCGCGACCTGGAAGCGTTGGCCCCCGCCGGCCAAGGCCGCAAGATCAGGCTGATGCGCGATTTCGGATCCGCCGAAGAGATAGGCTCCGACGTTCCCGATCCCTACTACGGCGGCCCGTACGAGTTCGATGCCGTTTACGAAATACTCCGGCGCTGTTGCGAAAGGTTGTTGGACGATCTCGAAGGCGCGGCTACGCATGGCGCAGGCGCCGAAAGCGGACCGGGCGTTCCCCGCTGACCCCGGTCCCCGGACGGACCGTTGTGGCTTCCTTCCGCTAATCTTACATTAGGGGGCTATGCGAAATCCCATGAACGCGTTCGCACCCTTGTTATTCGTCCTCGCCGCGGCGCTTCCCGCCCGCGCCGATAAAATGCTGACCTTGGAATCCCCGCATTACCGCGTCGCCTACGAGAAGAAATACCTGCAGCTGGCAGGCGAGGTGCTGAGCGTGGCCGAATCGGTTTGGCCCACCTTGGCCAAGGCTTACGAAAGCTACGATCGCTACGAGCGCATCACCATCCGCATCGTGGACGAGGGCGATGATGCCAACGGTTTCGCCCTTTACAACTTCTCCAGCATCGAGATCTATCCTTCGCATATGGATTGGGTGATGCGCAACCGGCAGTTGTGGATCCGGAACGTGGTCACCCACGAGCTGGCCCACGTCTTCTCCCTGCGGCGCGCCGCTTGGCTGTCGCCGGTGGACGAGGTCGATCTGTACGGAAGCACCTATAACTACAACGCCAACGTCAATTACTCTTTCCAATATCCCTGGGTCCCGCTGATAGCCCCTACCTGGTACGTGGAAGGCATTGCGCAGTTCGAAGCCTATATGAACGGCAATGACAGCTGGGATTCGCAGCGCGACATGGTGCTGCGCGACGCCTATCTGACCGGGACCTTGCCGGGCCTGGATTTCATCGAAACCTTCGACGATGACGAGGATTGGACCCAGGCCGAACGCACCTACAATACCGGCTATGCCTTCCTCATCTACCTGAAGGATCGCTTCGGGGCGGACAAGGTGCGCCAGCTCGCTTTCGCCAAGCCGCTCTTCAACTTCTCCTGGTCGGCGGAGAAGGCCTTCGGAAAGGAACTGCCCGATCTGTTCGAGGATTTCAAGCGTTCCCTGGCCGATCGCTACGCCGACTTCAAGGATATCCCGAATGATTCCTTGGCCGATCCCGACATGGTGGGCGGCTATCAGCAGAACCTCGCTTTTTCCCGCGACGGTAAATACATGGCTTGGCTCGGCAACGATGAGGAACGGCGAGCTCCGCTCAACTGGATCTTTTGGAAGCCGGTGGGCGGCAAAGCCACCAAATCGGGCCGGCCGTCCCCGGGGCCGGGCGATGCGCCCGCGTCTACGACGCCCGCGCCCGATCCCGTTCCCGCCCCTTCGCCTTCCCCTCGCGACGGTTTCCTGCCCGGCGAAGGCCCGGTCGCCGGCGCGCCCGGGATTATGCCGTCCATGCGCGCGCCCAATCCGGCCATGGCCCTGATGAAACGCGCCACCGCCGCCGCGGGCGGACTGCGCGCCTTCCACGGGGCGCTGCCGCACGCGAACCCCCCGGCCACCGCGAGCGCTTTGCCTCCGGCCCGCCGTAGCGAGGAACCCGGATCCGCGGGATTGGAATTCAACCGCGACGGCACCCGGCTCTTGACGGCGCGCCAAGATGCCCATGCGGAGCATGCGGACCTGTGGGAATACGAATTCCGCTCCCGCGAAAGCGAAACCGTGAAATGGCATCGGCTCACCTGGGAAGAACGCGCTGCCTACCCCAGCTACCATCCCTCCAAGGATCTTATCGTCTATTCGCGTAAGGAAAACGGATCGAGCAACCTGGCCATTTTGGATTCGGCCGGGCGTACCTCGCAATTGACCCATTTCTCCAACGGCGAACAGGTGTATAATCCCCGCTTCACGCCTGCGGGCGATTCCATCTACTTCACCCTCGGCCTGGAGGATAAGGAAGCCATCGTCGCCATCAACGCCGATGCCCCGTCCTTCAACCCGTTCCTGGCCGCGAAGGACTCGGCCCTCTTCCCCGACTCCCTCCCGACGGCCAAGGGCCAGCGGCTCGCCTTCGTCGTGGGCTGGCGCAAGGGCGCGCTCCGCAACCTGCGCTTTTCCGGCGACACCTTGTTCTTCTCCTCCAACGCCGAAGACAGCGTCTATAGCGTGTACGACGTCTATGCCCGGCTGCCCGGGGATTCGACCCTGTACCGGGCGACCCATGTCGCCGGCCAGGCCCTGGAGCCGCTCCCCCAGGGCGGCGCCCTGTACTACCAAGGCTTCCGCAAGCAGCAGTTCCGCATCTTCCGGGAACCCCTGAACCTGGTGCGCACGGCCAGGACCGTGGGCCCCGCGCGGGATACCTTGCCTGCCCCAAAACCGCCGAAGATCCAATACGATTCGATTTTCACCTCGGGCGATTACTTCGGCACCAAGGTCGCCACCGACATCGTCCCTTTCCTGGCCCTCTCGCCGGTGTTCCTTTCGGGGACCACTTCCTATACCGATATCGAGGCGGGCCTGAACCTCGACTTCGGCGAGGCCTATGGCGGCTGGTACCAATCGCTTTCGGGAGCGGTGACCAAACGCACCCGCGCCGACGTCCCGCTCGGCTACCAGTTCAACTATGAAGGCATGATCTCGGGCACGACCATCCGGCACACGCGCTTCCAATGGACGCCCATGCTCATCTATTCGATCTACCACGATATCATCGGCGCGAAGGATCTCTTCACCGATGTCTCCGCAATCACCGCGGGAACCGATGCCGCCTTGCAGACGACGTACACCCGGCTGACTTCGGAATGGTCGCGCTGGGCGGTTTCCGCCGTCGCCCCCTTGCCTTACGATTTCTCCTTCGGGGGCAGTTATTGGCAGCAATTCGTGACGCAGGATTTGTCCCAGGAGGCGGTCTTGAACAGGATTTCGGATGGTTCGCTCTTGGCCACGGGCAGCGCGCCGCCGGAGAATTTCTTGCGCGATGCGTCGGAGCATCGGCATTACGAAGCCAACCTGGCCTGGAGCGGATCCAAAAGCATGCTGGCGACCTTCCTGCCCACGGGAGCGGGCCTGTACGGCATCCTCCACAAGTATTGGGCCACCTATGAAACCAATATCCTCCCGCTCGACTCCATCAACCGGATCCGCCTGTCCGATAACAACGCGGCGGCTCCCGGTAACGTCCCGCTGCAGGCGGAATTCGATCCCTGGGCGGTGGAAGGCGGCGTGCAAGGGATCTACTCCCTCGGGCGCAAACTTTCCCTCTTCGCCAACGCCGAAGCAGGGGAGTTCCTGAATACCTTTCCCACGATAACCGTGCCCGGCCACGTGAGCGGATCCGATACCATCTTCGTGCGGCAAGGCGAGCCCTATCTCTGGCCCATCACGTACCGCCTGGGTTACTATCGCATGTCGGGATACCCGTATAATTTCTACTACCGCGGTCGCGACATCATGGAAGGCACCTTCTACGCCTTCGGCCAGGCCGGCGCGTCCATCCCCCTCAAGGCAGGCGCCTTCATCCCCGGTTTGCCGGTCACCTCGCTGAAGCAATTCATGCTCACGGGACTGTGCGAGTGGGGCACTACCTTGCTTTCCACTCCCGATGCCGTGGGCGACTCGCTCTGGATCCAGCAATACCATCTGCTCATCGACGTGGGCTTGCGCCTGTCGGCGAACTTCCGTCTCTACCACCAATACCCCTTCACCGCCTACGTGCAGGCTTTCCAGCCCATCAATAACCTCAAGGCCGATAACCTCTACGGCAGCGATTACGGCAACGATGCCAAGGGCATGGTCGACGCGAACCACAATCTCCTTCCCGCCGTGGACGCCCAGGCGCGCAAAGACTATATCGATATCGTCAAGAGACCCCGCTTCTACGTGGGATTCAATCTGGGGCTATTTTGAAGACCAAAGGATTCACGACCAGCATCCTGCACTCGGACCGGCTCGGCAAGCCCGAACATGGTTCCTTGCATAAACCCATCCATACCTCCATCGCCTACGGCTACGAGAAGGCGGAAGATCTGGCCGCCGTCTTCCAGGGAACGGCCAAGGGCTACGCCTACGCGCGCCAGGCCAATCCCACCGTTGCGGCGATGGAAACCAAGGTTACGACGCTGGAACAAGGCGTGGGAACGGTGGCCTTCTCCACGGGCATGGCGGCCCTGGCGGCGGTATTGACCACCTTGCTGCGCAAGGGCGATCACGTCGTATCCAGTTCCTTTCTGTTCGGCAACACCAATAGCCTTTTGAATACCCTGGCGGGCATCGGCATCGAGGTCTCCTTCGTGGACGCGACCGACGTGCGCAACGTCGAGGCGGCGCTGAAGCCGTCCACGCGCATGGTGTTGGTCGAGACCATCGCCAACCCCGCCACGCAGGTCGCCGATCTCGCCCGCATCGGCGCGCTTTGCGAAGCGAAGAAAATCATCTACGTGGTGGATAATACCCTTACCTCGCCTTACCTGTTTCTCCCCAAGTCGGTCAAGGCCACCTTCTCCATCAACAGCCTTTCGAAATACTTCGGCGGCCACGGGAACGCCCTGGGCGGGGCCGTCACCGATCTGGGCCTCTTCGCCTGGGCCGCCTATCCGAATCTCCTCGACATCTACAAGACCGGGGATGAGAAGCTATGGGCCCTCTTGCAAATACGCAAGAAGGGCCTACGCGATTTCGGCGGCACCCTGGCCCCCGAAGCCGCCCATGTCTTGTCGGTGGGTTCGGAGACCCTGGCCCTGCGCATGGATCGTTCTTGCGGGAACGCCGGCCGCCTGGCGATGTACCTCGCCAGCCATCCCAAGGTGAAGGCCGTCTTTTATCCCGGTCTGCCCGGCCATCCCCAGCATTCCCTGTCCAAGGAACTTTTCAAGCGGCCCGGAGCGCTCCTGAGCTTCGTCCTCGCCGACGGCGTCGAGCCCTTCGCCTTCCTCAACCGCCTGAAGATCGCCATTTGTTCCAGCAACCTTGGCGACAACCGCACCCTCATCATCCCGGTGGCCCACACCATTTATTACGAGATGGGCCCGGCGCGGCGCGCCAGCATGGGCATCGAGGACGGGATGATCCGTCTCTCGGTGGGCATCGAGGATCCGGAAGATCTGGTCGAGGATTTCGGGCAGGCCTTGGGATAATCGCGGCGGCAGGCGGGATCCCGCCCGCCTCGTTCCCGGGCGGAAAGACCCCGTTCCAGCGTGTCGAGCTTAAGAAAGCGTAGCTCCCGCGTTACCGGAGCGCGCTTCCGCGGCAGGAATCAACCAACACGATCGGGCCGGAGAGGATAGACTTCCCGGGTAAGCCGTCGCCAGTCGGCGCCCCTGCTTGAGGAGTTGTCATGAACCGCTTTGGATCGGGGCCCGCGGCCGGCATCGCGTTGATCGTTTCCATCGCCTCCGCCGCGGGGAAATGGAGCCCGCTAAAAACCCCTCCGCCCTATCCCGCCTACGGCGCCCAGATCCTGTTGTCCGACGGTTCCGTCTTCTTCAAGACCGACCATGGCCCCGATCAATACGGCAACCAGTGGATCCGCCTCATCCCCGACGACAAAGGGCATTACGTCGAGGGGACCTGGTCCAAGACGGTGGCGCCCATGGCCAGCACGCGCATCGATTTCAGTTCCCAGTTGCTGAAGGACGGCCGGGTCTACGTGGCCGGCGGGGAATACGGCACCGGCGGCTCGAAGGTCGAGGTTTACGATCCCGTAGCCGACACGTGGACCTCGATCCCATGGAGCAACGGCTCCATCAGCGATGCGAATCTCGAGATCCTCGACGACGGGCGCGTGATGCAAAGCGCGGTGGGCAGCGGAACCGCCATGTGGCTCTTCGATCCGGCGGCCAATTCCTTCACCAAGGGGGCCGGACTGGTGAACGGACGGTACGATGAAGCCACCTGGGTCAAGCTGCGGGACAACAGCATCCTTACGGTCAACACGGGTTCGACCACTTCGGAGCGCTATATCCCGTCCCTGGGCAAGTGGGTGGCCGATGCCAAGGTTCCGGTTTCCCTCTTCGACCCTTACGGAACCGAGACCGGGCCTGGCTTCCTGCTTCCCAACGGGAAGGCCATCTACTTCGGTTCGAGCGGGGCCACCGCCCTGTATACGCCTTCGGGCAGCGAGGCCCCCGGGACCTGGACGGCCGGGGCGCCCATCCCCAACGGCTACGGGCAACCCGACGCCATCGGGTTCATGCTGGCCAACGCGAAGATCCTCCTGGCGGTGACGCCACCGCCTACTTCCGCCGAACATTTCCCCAGCCCCATGTACTATTACGAATACGACTACCGGACCGATAGCTATGAGCAGGTCGCCGCGCCCGGGGGAGGCACGTCCACGCGGAGCCCCGCCTACGTGACCCAAGGCGTGGATTTACCCGACGGGACCATCCTGTACACCCAGCAGAATTCCGCCCAGGTCTTCGTCTATACCCCGGATGGCGCGCAGATGGATTCGGGGAAGGCGGTGATCGAGAAGGCCGTGGCGAAAGTCGCCTGCAAGGAGTATATGCTCACCGGCACCCTATTCAACGGCATCTCCGAGGGCGCCGTCTATGGCGACGACGTGCAGATGAACACCAACTATCCCATCGCGCGCCTCACCGCGGCCGACGGCACCGTCCGCTACGGCCGCACCCATGATTGGAACAGCACCGGGGTGCAGCGCTACGGGAAGCAGGATACGGTTTCGCTCACCCTGCCCGCGGGCCTGCCGGAGGCAGTTTACGATCTGGCCATCAGCGCCAACGGGATCGTTTCCGATCCCGTCAAGCTGAACACGTCCTGCGCGGTGGGCCTGGCCGATGGGACCGTTCCGTTTCCGGAGGGGCTCGGCGCCTTGCGCATGACGGCGGCAGCGGACGGCATTCTGCTGTCCTTCCATTGGGACGCGGGGCCGAAGGCCGCCCCCGTCCGCGTCCGCGCGGTGCGCGCCGACGGCGTCGTGGCCCTCGATACCCGGGTGCCCGCCGGGGACGCTGAGGTGCGCGTGCCTCTCGCGCCCGGGCGCCGCGACCTCCTGCTGGTGCAGTGGACGGATGGCTACCGCACCCGGACGCGAAAGCTGGTGGCGCCGTAGGGCTTTTTATCGGGAGGCCCGGCCCGTTCCCCATTCGAACGGTGGTATCTTTGGGCCTCGGTCCGACCTCCAGCCCGGAAAGCGCATGAAGATCCCCTCCCGACTCATCCCCCTCGTCGAAGACGGCATCATCGACGACGTGCTCGGCCAGGTCAAGAGCGGCAAGGAAGCCGACGTCTTCATCGTGCAGGTCGGCGAAGAAGTCCGCTGCGCCAAAGTTTATAAAGAGGCTAACCAGCGCAGCTTCCGCCAGGCCGCCGTGTACCAGGAAGGCCGCAAGGTGCAGAACAGCCGCAGCGCGCGCGCCATCGCCAAGAGCACCCGCTTCGGCAAGAAGGAGGCCGAGGCTTCGTGGATCAGCGCCGAGGTCGCCGCGCTCAATACCCTGAGCGCCGCGGGCATCCGGGTACCGACCCCCTACGGATTCTTCGACGGCGTCCTCATCATGGAACTGATCCTGGGCGAGGACGGCCTGCCCGCCCCGCGCCTGAACGATCTGACGCTCTCGCCGGAGACCGCCCTCCTCTATCACGAAGAATTGATCTCCCAGATCGTGCGCATGCTCTGCGCCGGCATCATCCACGGGGACCTCTCGGAATTCAACGTCCTCGTCGATAGCGAAGGGCCCGTCATCATCGATCTGCCCCAGGCCGTCAACGCGGCCGGCAACAACAGCGCCGCCATGCTCTTCGCCCGGGACGTCGACAACATGGCCCGGTGGTTCGGCCGCTTCGAGCCCGGCATCCTGGGGCTCAAGTACGCGAAGGAGATCTGGGCCCTCTACGAGAAGCGCAAGCTCACGCCGGAAACCGAATTGACCGGCCGCTTCACGGAGCCGACCCGTGTGGCCGACGTGGGCGGGGTCCTGGATGCGATCGGGGATGCGCGCAAAGAGCATGAGGATAAGCTGCTGCGGAAGTCGGGCGAACGGGCGCCGAAGGCATGGGATCGGGAAGCGGGGAAACCGCAAGACCGGGACCGGGAGTTCGGGAATCCGGGGCCCGGGTCCGAACGGGGAAAGCCGCAAGGCAATCGGCCTCCGCATGCGAACCGGCAAGATGCGCAGCGCGGTCGTCCCCATGGGCAACCGCAGCGGCCGCAGCCGAATCAATCGCAGGCGAACCAACCGGGACGTAAGCAACAGGACCCGCGGAAGAATCCGGGTCAGGCCAGGCCCCAAGCCGCCCCGTCCCCATCATCGCGACCGCCTTCGCAAACACCTCCGCCGCAATCGCCTCGCCCCCCTGTTTCGCCGCCGCCTACCAAACCGCCTCGCGAGTGGGGGCGGCGCTAAGATCGAAGCCCGATTTCGTTTCGATGCGGCGGCGCAGGGTAATCGAAACCAAGGCCGGATATTTTCCTTCCTCCGCGAACCGTTCCGTCTTTTTTCCGCCTCTTATTCCCATCGGCCCCCACTTTCCGAACCATCACCGGGCCGAAAAGGAGAGAATTCCGTGTTTTACGCCAAAAACCTTCCTATGCTCGAACGGGCCCTGCGCATTACCCTGGGTCTGGGTCTTATTTTTCTTGGGATGTTCTATTTCCAAGCCGGAGTCAGAAGCCCGGCGGGCATGCTAAGCGCCGGGAGCGGCCTGGTCTCCGTCGCCACGGGTTTCCTGGGCTTCTGTCCGGCTTGCGCCATGCTGGGCCGTAAGCTGGATAAGCCAGCGCGTACGCGAGGCGGCTGATCATGGCGCGCGCCTATGACCTCGGCCTGCTCGAGGCGGCCAGGGGCGGGGATCCGGTTGCTATCGAATCCCTCTTGGCCCAAGCGCAACCCGACATCCGCAGCTATGCGCGCATGAAGTGCCGGGCCACGGCCGATGCCGAGGACGCGGTCCAGGAAACCCTGGTCCGCGTCTATCGCAAGGTCGATAGCCTGCGAATGCTGGACTCGTTTTCCGGCTGGCTCATGGCCATCGTGCGGCGCGAATGCCTACGCCTGGCGCGGCTCGCTTTCGGCCGCGTGTCCCTCGAGAACGCCGCCCTTGAGAACCGCCTGGCCTGGCTGCCGATGGACGAGCTGCGCCGGGACTTGTCCCAGTGCATGCAATCCCTGCCCGAATCCTACCGTGAAATCGTATTGTTGCGGGATATAGAGGTACTGACCATCGATGGGATCGCCGAACGCCTTTCCCTGACCCGCGAGGCGGTGAAGGCGCGTTTGCATCGGGCGCGCAAGTTGATGCGGGAATACCTCAAGTCATGACCAAGGCGACGGGTAACTTAGGCGTTACCCCTGGGGAAGGCGGGATCGGGCATGCCGCCCGCCTGGAAGGCGACTTCTCCGGGGGCGGCAATTACGTATCCGCCGGATTGTCGATGGCGCAGCCCGTGACCGCGCCCCTTTTGGCCTTCCGCGCGCGGGCCTCCGCGGGAACGCACATCGTGGTTCGCCTGGTGGACAGCAGCGGCCAGACCCTGCGATACTCTCTGCCTCGCCCCGTTGAGGCTCCCCTGGATCTGGATGCCTGGTATCCCCAAGTCATCGACTTGGCATAGCCGTCGCTCGCTTACGGCGGCGCGGCCGACAAAATCCCCCATCCTCCTTTTAAGCGCTTGGAAATACTGTTGGAAGTCCTGAAGTTCAGGGACCAAGCCTCGCCTTATAATCCGCATCGGCTGGACTTCGACGGGATAACCTTCCTTTCGGCGCGCGGGGAAAGCCTGGATCCCGCCGCGGCGCCGGCTCCCTTCGCGGGCGCGCCCACGCTGGATAACTTGGGAGTCAACATCCATTTCACCCGAGATGACGTGGCCCTGGACGCGCTGAAAGGGAGCGGCATCGCCTGGCTGCGCATGGATCTCTATTGGTCCGGCATCGAGAAGGCGAAAGGGGTCTACGACTTCTCGGCCGACGACGCATTGGTGGCTTCGGCCGTGGCGCGCGGCCTGAAAGTCCATTTCATCCTCGGGTACGCGAATCCCTTGTACGAGAGCGGGCCGCCCAGATCCGCCGCGGCCATAGCCGGAGTGCATGCCGGCAATCCCGCCGCTCATGTTTCCACCGGCGGGGTGTCGGAATTCGATTGGCCCTTCGTGGGGAAGATCCTGGCTGCGGGCGGGAGCGCCGATGCGGACGCGATCGGCGTGCATCCCTATCGCGGCGACGTCCCCGAAGCCCTAATCGATCAGATCCTGCTGCTCAAAACGGTCGTCCGCGATGCCTATGGGAAATCCGGCGCGCCGACGCCTCCCTTGTGGGACACCTAATGGGGTTACACCGCGACCGACTTCGGCGGCCGTGCGCGCGCTGGCCGAGCGGACCCAAGGGTTCACCGCCAAGGGTTTCCTTCCCGCGCGGGAAAGCGGCGTGCATGCGCTGAAGCTGGAAAGCGGATCCGAAATCCTGATCCTCCTTTGGCAACAAGGCATTGGGGAATACGCCGCGCCGGAAGCGAAGGATTCCCTAACGGTCGCTTTCGGGCTGCGGCCGACGGGGGCCTGGGACATGCTGGGCGAACCCTTGTCGTTGCCGGCGGAGACGGGCGGAAAAACGCTTTTCCAGGCCCGCCCCGATCCCATCTACCTCGTCTTCCCGAAAACGGGGAGCGCCATCAAGACCCGGTCGTCACGGAAAGCCCGGCAGCCTTCCAGTTTAAGCCGAAGCGGGATTTTCGATTGGGGCGAGGCTCCCTGGTCGGCGGCGGGACGGATCCTAGCGCCCTAAGGATGGTAGACTCTGCCCACGGGATCTTTTCCATTCTTTTCCGCGTTTCGATCTTACCTTATCGTCATTCTCCCGAGGAGTAGCCATGCCGAACCAATCCCCTATCTGGGCCACCGCCTATCTCTCCCTCTCGCTCTCCCTTTTCCTGACCGGCTGCATGAAGTCCGGCGAGAATGCGACCGGCGTTCGCATGGAACCTTCAACGAGCCTGGACGCCGATCATGGCGGCATCCGCATCGCGTTGCCGGAAATCGACCCGGCCTCCCTGAACAAAGTGGCGAAGGATACCGCGGTTTCCGATTCCTCCGCGCAAGCGTGGTTCCAGCTCGACATTACCGGCGATAAAATGGATAAGCTGATCTATCGCTTTCCCATTTCGAACCAAAGCGACTCCCTCCTGGAGATCACGGGCATACCCGCCGGTAAACAGCGTAGCTTCCATGGCGTCCTGTTGAACGGGACCGGCGTCATGACGCATGAAGGCACCACCTTGGCCGACATCCAAGGCGGCGTCCTCACGGACATCCGATTGTACCTCGCCAAAGCCGGGTCGGCCGGGATTTGCGTCGTGATCGAAGGCCAAAAGCTTCCCGCATGCGCGGGGGCGGATTCGGGCAAGGTGCCGATCGACACCACTCCCAAACCCGGTCCGGGGGCAGGCGGTTCGATTCCCATGCCCGGCTCCGGCGCCCAGGAAGCCACGCTGTGCTTCGAAATGCGTTTCGACTACGCGGACAGCGCTTGCGAGGTGCAGGGATTCGCCCGCATGGATTTCCTGGACGGGAAAATCCTGTTCGGGAACATGATGGTAGCGGACAATCCGTTCATCGGGTATTCGGGCGTACATGGAAGCTATGACTCGGCTTCCATCTCGTTCTACGGCGTCAACGACAACGGATTAACGCTATTGAGCGATACCTTGTCGCTGCAAGGTAATATGGGCATCGGCGGCACCATGGCTAAAGGGAGCTACCAAAGATTCCCTTCCGGAAAGAAAGGGGTCTGGACCATGAGCGTGGTGGAATGCGGTTCTTGGACGCCGAAGTACCCGGACGCTTCCTGCTCCGCCGCTCCTAAATAGCCGGTCCCGAAAAAGCGCTGCGCATGTCGGGCATTGCCAGGATGACCTTGGCAATGCCCAAGCAAACTTCGATCAAATACGCGTTCCCCTTCCGGCCCCAGGTTTTTCTGAAATCTTGTTCTTGAGGTTTCCATTTTTCGAACATGCCGCATCTAAGAGGAGATAGGATGGGCCGAAACCGTTTTTGGCTCATCCCAAATCGCTAACAAGAGAGACATCATGAACCGCGGCTTCGCCAAAGCCTTGATCCTGGCGGCCGCCGCCTGCCTGCTGCTATCCGCCTGCGACGACTCCAAGGGTTCCACCGGCCCGGAAACGACCCTTCCGCTCCTGCAGAAGTGGTCCTTCAGCGGAAATGCGATCAACTACAAGTCGGGCATCGCCGTACGCAGCCGGGATACGAACGGGAAGTTGATAACGGGCCTGACCGTCTGGCTTACCGATCAGTCCATCGACTGTTCCGCCAGCGCGAACAGCCTGCCCAGCATGAGCGGCGGTTGGATCGGCATCAAGTACCCGGAAATCAGCCTCGGGAAAGGACTGGTCCGCGTCATCGTCGGGTATTGGTCCGGTACCGGTGGAACCAACGGCAACATCGACGACCAGGGTTCGGCGACCCTCTCCAAGGCGGATACCGCGAGCGAAAAGTCCGTATCCGGATCCCTGGATTTCCATAGCGATGCACTCGATCCGGAAGATGGCTTCGGAAAGGCGGACGTCACGGGGAGTTATTCGGTGCCGTACTGCCCGGGGCTTTGAAACGCGGGGCTCTGCAATGCCTCGGCCAGTTTTCTCCCCAAGCTTCCCGCCGACTGGGGATTCTGGCCCGTCATCAATCGCCCATCCACGACGACGTTCTCGCTCCAGGGCGCCGATGGGACGGGAATGGCCCCGCGCTCCCGCAGCTTGTCCGCCAACAGGAAGGGCACCACTTCCTGCAGCCCCACCATCTTTTCTTCTTCGTTGGTAAAACATGCGATCCGCTTTCCGTCCACCAAGTACTTTCCGTTGGCGCCCTTCACCTTGACCAAACCCGCGGGCCCGTGGCATACGGCCGCCACGATGCCACCTTGGGCATGGATGGCGGCGGCGAGAACGGCCAGCCCTTCGTCCTCCGGGAAATCCCACATGGTCCCGTGGCCGCCCACGAAGTGGATGGCGTCGTAGTCGCCGGGCCGGACTTCTTCCGGGCGCAGGGTTCGCTTCAGTTTGGCTTGCACGACCGGGTCTTCCCAGAATTCGCGGTTGATCGGGTCGCGCAAATCGAAACCGTCGACCGGGGATTCCCCGCCTTGGGGGCTTACGAAATCCACCGCCACGCCCGTATCCTTTAGTGCTTTCCAAGGATGGGAGGCTTCGGAGAGGTACCAGCCGGTGGGCTTGCCGGTGCCGCCTTTCACGGAATGGCTGGTCAGGACGAAGAGGGCTTTCTGGGGTCGCATGGGGTTTCCTTTCGATCGGCCGGCGGTCGCCGCGCTATGCCGTGGTGATCAAGTTATCGCCCGGTCGGGGGACTTTCGAGGAACCGGATCAACGAATCGGAGTGAGGTAGATCAACCCTGGCGCGGTCCGTTCCCGAACAACCGTTCAGGGCCGGATCCGGCTCAGGGTTTCGCGGGTGACCCCCAGGTAGGCGGCCAATAGCTTCTTGGGCACGCGCTGCGGCAAACCCGGATAGAGCTTCAGGAAGTTCCGGTAGCGTACCGCCGCGGGATCCTTGAGCAGGGAGAGGATGCGACGCTGCAAGGCGATGTAGCCGAGATTCGATTTCACCCGGAAGAAATGTTCCATGGCGTGGATCTTCCGGCACAGCGCTTCGCGATCCGCCAGGCGTAGGCACAGCACTTCGCTCGCCTCCAGGCAATCGATATCGAATGCGGCTTTGGCCTTGTTCTGGAAAGCGTGGTAGTCGGTGCACCACCATCCTTCCGGCGCGAACTGCACGATATGCTCTTTGCCGTCCTCGTCCATGGAATAGGCCCGCAATAGGCCGCGCGCCACCCAATGATCGCAGGGCACCGCGCCGCCTTGCTGCACCAGGAATTGATGCTTGCGAAGCTTGCGGGGCGCGAAGGCGTTGGAGACTTGGCTCCACTCCGCATCGGTCAGGGGGCTGATGGCCTCGATGTGGGCGCGCAGGGAAGGGGGCATTACAGAAGCATAGAATGCGGGTTCAGGGCCGTCATGGCCCTAGACCTTTCCCTGGAAATATTCCAAATTTCAGGATTCCGCGCCGGGGTCCCCCGCGCGGACCCGCCGGGTTTTCCCGGCCCCGGAGGATGGATGCATTTCCAACAATTGATACTCACCCTCAACAATTATTGGAACAAGCGCGGCTGTTTGCTGACTCAAGGCTACGACATGGAAAAGGGCGCGGCCACCTTCAATCCATCCACCTTCCTCCGGTCCTTGGGTCCCGAGCCTTTCGACGCCGCCTGGGCCGAGCCCTGCCGCCGCCCTAAGGATGGCCGCTATGGCGAGAACCCCAATCGCATGCAGCACTACTACCAATACCAGGTGGTGCTGAAGCCCAGCCCGCTCGACATCCTCGATCTCTACATCGGCTCCCTGATCGAAATCGGCATCAAGCCCGAAGAGCATGACATCCGCTTCGTCCACGACGATTGGGAATCGCCCACCTTGGGGGCCTGGGGCCTGGGTTGGGAAGTGTGGCTGGACGGGATGGAAATCACCCAGTTCACCTACTTCCAACAGGTGGGCGGTTTCGATCTATCGCCGATCATGGGGGAGATCACCTACGGCCTGGAACGCATCTGCATGTACCTGCAGAACGTGGACAACGTCTTCGACCTGAAGTACAACGAACGTTTCACCTACGGGGACATCTTCCGCCAGAACGAGATCCAATACTCCAAGCACAACTTCGAGCTGGCCGACGTCGGCATGCATTTGAAGCTGTTCGAAAGCTACGCGGCCGAATGCAAGCGCCTTTGCGAAGCGGGCGTGCCCGCGCCGGCCCTGGACTACTGCCTCAAGGCCAGCCATGCTTTCAACCTGCTGGACGCCCGCGGGGCGATTTCCGTGAACGAGCGCCAGGGTTATATCCTGAAGGTACGCACCCTGGCCAAGCTGGTGGCCGAAGCGTGGGTGAAGAACCGCGAGGAGCTCGGCTACCCGCTGCTGGCCCGCGCCAAGTCCGGCCCCGGGATGGGGACGGCCGTACCCGCCGCCACCGAAGCCGCGAAAGGCGGCGCCTCGGCCGCCGATCCTGCCTTCGACACCGCCGGCATGCCCGAACGGGCCCCGCTCCTCATCGAACTCGGCGTAGAGGAAATGCCCGCCCGCGTGTTCGGCCCGCTGCTGCGTGACTTGCCGGCCCTTTTGGACAAGCATTTGACCCCGGCCCAATTGCAAGCGCAGGACGTGAAGATCTTCGTCACCCCGCGGCGCATCGCCATTTCCATCGGGTCCATCCTCACCCGCCAGCCCGATCTCAAGCTGGAACTCAAGGGTCCGCCCGCCCATCTCGCCAAGGATGGCCAGGGAAATTGGTCTAAGGCCGCGCTCGCTTTCGCCCAGAAAGCGGGACTGAACCCGGACCAATTGCAGCTCCGGGAAATCGGCGGCAGCCAATACCTCTATGCCCAGGCCGAAAAGAAGGGCCAGGGCGCCCTCGCCATCCTGTCCGAAATCGTCCCCAAGGTCTTCTCCGAGATCCATTGGTACAAGACCATGCGTTGGGGGGACGGCAACGTAACGCCTTTCGTACGCCCGGTGATCTGGCTGGTGGCCCTGCTCGGCGAGCGGGTCATCCCCATGGCCTTCGCCGGGGTGCGCTCCGGCAACGAGACCCGCGGCCACCGCTTCTTGCACAACCGCACCGTAACGGTCAAGGCCGGCCGCGAGGATTACCTCTCGGCCCTGCGAACCGCCAAGGTCTTCGCGGACCAGGGTGAGCGCAAGACGATCATCCGCGGACAAACCGAGGCCGCGGCCGCGCAGGCCGGGCTCAAGTGGCGCAAGGACGAAGAGCTGCTCGATACGGTGACCTTCCTGGTGGAATACGCCGAGCCCGTAGTAGGCGGTTTCGCCGAGCAATTGTTGCAGGTGCCCGAAGAGGTGCTGGTCTCCGAGATGCGCGAGCACCAGAAATATTTCGCCCTGGAGAAGCCGGACGGCCGTCTGGCCAATCGCTTCATCACCATCTCCAACATGCATTGCGGGGATTTCGCCCTGGTTCGGAAGGGCAACGAGAAGGTGCTGCGCGCGCGCTTCGCCGACGCCGAGTTCTTCCTCAAGGAGGATCGCCAACGGACCCTGGATTCGCGCTTCGCGGATCTGGAAAAGGTCACCTTCTCCGCGGACCTGGGCGCGGAAGGTTCCATCGCGAAGAAGGCGGCGCGCGCCGAACGCCTGGCCGTCCATCTGGCCGGCCTGTTGAAAGACGCCCATGGCAAGCCCGCGTTCGATACGGGCCGGATGGACAAGTTGCGCAAGATCGCGCGCCTGGCCAAATGCGATCTCACCACCAATATGGTCGGGGAATTCCCCGAATTGCAGGGCATCATGGGCCGCTATTACGCCCTGGCCGAGGGCGTCGATCCGGTGGTGGCCGACGGCATCCGCGATCAATACCGCCCCCGTAACGCCGAAGATACCTTCCCCGGGAACGACGAGGCCGCTTTGGCCGGCATCGCGGACCGCCTGGATACCTTGATTACGCTTTTCGCCAAGGGCAAGGCGCCTACCGGCTCCTCGGACCCTTACGCCTTGCGGCGGGCCTGCTGGTCGACGGTGGCGCTCATCGTGAACCGCGGCTTCCGACTGGATCTGCGCGCGGCCTTGCGCTGGGCCCTCGACGAGGTATACAAACCGATCCTGAAGCCTGCGGAGACCGAAGGCTTGCTTGAGAAGCTCCTGGAATTCTTCCTCAACCGCGCCAAGAACCTGTTCCAGGAAGAAGCGCGCCCCGGCCTGCCGGGCGGTTTCGCCAAGGACACCCTGGACGCGGCCGCGCAATCCAAGGCCGGCTGGCACGATTTCACCGACTACGTGGCGCGCCTCCAGGCCTTGCAGGATTTCCGCAAACGCCCCACCTTCGCCCAGGCCGCCGAGACCTTCAAACGCGTATCCAACATCCTGGACGCCAACGTGCAGGGCGATCTTGATCCCGCATCGCTGAAGATCCCCGCCGAAGGGCAATTGCTCAAAGGCATCATCCGCGCCGAAGGCGAAGTGCGCAAGCACTTGGAAGCGCAGCGCTATGGAGACGTGCTGGACGCGGTCAGCGCTTTACGGGGGGACGTAGCGGCCCTGTTCGACGCCACCTTGGTGAATGATCCCGATCCGCAGCTGCGGCGGCAACGGCATTTGTTGCTGCGCAAGGTGCGCGATTTGGTGGGCGAAATCGCCGACTTTTCGGCCATCCAGGGCTGAACCTCGACCAAGGGGGAGTTCCCTTATATCAGTTGCTTGCCGTGTAGCCATGCCTCCACGGCCCTGAGCAGCGCCGCTTTCGCGGGCTCGGGATTTCCCGCGTCCAGGAAAAACACCGTAGAGCGGCCTCCCGTGAACAGATAGCGCACCGAATCGGCGGAGGCGGTATGGTTCTCTTCGAGATAGTCCGCTTCCCATGCCGTGGAAATGGGGGACGGCACCGCGGCCAGTATGGCTTCCAATTCGGCCGTCTCCGTCCCGCTCAATTGGAATGCCCTCGTCGTCGCTCCGGCGCCGGCAAGCCCTTTCCCGCTCGAGTCGATGTATACGTAGTTTCCGCGCGAAGGCATTTCTTCGGAGACGATGCCTTGGGTGGCATCCGTTCGGTAATGCAGGAGCAAAGCCGAGGCGGTGAACCCCGGAGGGACGGCCAGGTTTTCCCTCACCGTTCCAGCGCTGTCCATGGAGAATCGGAGGATAACAGGCAAACAGGTGTAGCCGCTATCGTCGATCATCCTGTCCCCGAAGAAGCGGAAATCCAGGCCGGTGGGACTCACATAAAGCTCGAGGAGGGACAATCTGTCGTAGAAATCCGGGAACAAGTCCGCCAAGGGCCAATGCGCGCGCGCCCAATAGCTCAGATGGTCATAGTCCTCGAAACGCTCGCCGGATCGGATCATGAAGGCGCGGCCCCGGGAAACCGAATCGGAACGCAGCAGCAAGGTGACCGTATCCCCCGGGAATTGCGTGATTGCGGAGCCTTTGCTCTTCGGGCCTTTGCATCCGAAATATCCGGATCCTTGCTTGACGTTGACGGGTACGGTGATCTCTTCCGGCATAGCCGTGTCCGCCTCCGGAGCCGCATGCCAGCCGAAATAACCCAGGTCTTCCTCGGCCAGGGTTTTCCGCTCGAGGATTCGGAACGTGGCCAGCTCCGGGCTATCCGGGTCGGGACGCGGGTTCGCCTGCTTGCCCAGGAAAACCGCGCGCAGCGCCTGGTGGGGCCATGGCGTGACGCGCCTGTCGTCCAGGGTGATGAACCAATGCCTGGCGATGGCGGTGTCCTTGAGCACGATGCGCAGTTCCAGAAGATTGGCCCCGGTATCGTTCAGCATATCGCGGCGGATCTCGCACATGGGAAGACGGGGCGGGCTCGGCAAAATGGCCACCGGCTTTCCGTTCAAAAGGAAGTAGACCGTGTCCACATCCTCGTCCGCCGCGTACACTTTATCCCCTATGGTATAAGGCAATTGATCCGAAGCCAGCACCAGGGTATCCGTCTGGATGACGCCGAAGGAATAATTGAAATCCAGGTTCAACGTGTCCGGGAGCGCGGTGGTGATCCCCGCGGCGATGGTGATGGGGATGTCCAGGCTCTTGGCGCCCGAATAATAGGCATGCAGCCAATATCTTCCGGCCGGGAGGCCTTCCCAATCAAAGCCGGCGTTCGGTTCCGCCAACAGGCTGAAGGGGGATCCCTCGAGCCTCAATTCCACCTTATAACTTTGGGGGTTGCCCACTTTCACGTAGGCGGAAAGCCCGCCCAGCGGCGCCAGCGTCCTCCGCGCCAGATCGATCCGTATATCCCCTACGGGATTGATGGAGTCCACCGTGAGACCGTTCCCCTTGCCGTCCAACGAAATCAACCGGTAAGCCCCATGCACCGAAGGGAAGCCGAAAACACCGTCTGAATTGGTGGTGGCCTTGCGGAGGCGGGAGCTATCCCCGTCCAGGGGATACAGTACCACCTCCAAGCCGGCGGCGGGCTGATCCGCGGGAGTGAAAATCATACCGATCACGTTTCCCATCTCGGTCCCGCTGCCGGCGACACTGTCCGATTGCGGAGCGGGCAGGCACGAGGACAGGGCAAGCGAGAGGACGCAAGCGCCCGCATGGACCAGGCTTCTTGGTAATATCGGAACGCTCATTCGCAAACCTCCGGTAGGGATCATTTTCTGCTCAGGGGGAATAACTGCAAGTTGCATTGGAATACCCGCTCCGGCCTGGGCTCGGCCACGGCGAGCTGCAACAACTTTTTACGCAGCTGGCGGATTTCCTCGATGGCGGCCCGTAAGCTGGCGTCGGACAGGGTCAAGGTCAAGGTGGTAATGTCCCGATCGAAGTGTTCCACGCGATCGATCGCCTCCTTGGCCAAATCCATGGTGGCGCGCTGGTAGCTGGCGGCATGCACCGATCGGACCTGGTCGCCGGTGCTCAATACCGCCTGGGATTGCCGGAGAAACCCCTTGCCGTCCCGTTCCAGCAGGCCCATTTCCAGGAGGTTCTCGATGGCGACGCGCGCCTCTTGCGGCTTGATCGGGGGCACCAGTTTTTTCGCGAGCGTGTCGTATTCGTCGCGCAGGGGGAAAAAGAAGACCAATTCGCGGATGGCCACGAAATACCAGGTGGAAAACAAGCGCAATTGCATGCCCTCCAAGATTTTCAGATCGGAAGGCTTCAGGGCCACCAACTCCTGGAAAAGCCGCGTCTTTTGGGAAACCGATTTGGCCTGATTGAAAGCCACTAGGACTTCGAAATAACGCGCGGCCTTGGGAGCGAGCCCTAGTGCTTGCGCCAAGCTGCTTACATGCGAGCCAGGTAAATCGCGCCTTCCGGAAATAATGTTTCCCAAGAACCCGGAAGAGGAAATACCCATCTTGGCGAGCACGAAGCGGTGGGAAAACGAGCGCTTGCGCGCTTTGCGTTCCGCGAAATGGTCCTTCAGGAAAAGGCGGAAATCATTGTAGGCGAAAATGCTTTTGGGAGGGGGCATGCGGATCAATATACGGAGGAGGCGCGGCGACATGCGTTTTTCCCCGCCAAATACCGTTTACATTCCGTAAGCAAATCCGGACCACTGAGCGCATAGGTGCCTGACGGTCGCCTTCGCCCAAGTCTGCTATCTTTAAGGGTGCTCGGGCATAGGCCCGAAGAGGAGGGCCGGCATGCGCTGGGAGTTCCTATACCACCCGCAACAGCAATATCTCGAAGCCAAGGTGTTCGGGGAATTGACCGATGCGGGACTCAGTAAGATGGCGTCCGAAAGATGGGCGCTCCTGCAGAAGATCGGATGGCGGAAGATCCTCTTCAACTTCATCGACGCGGTGAATTCCCTGCGAATCTTCGAGATCTATGCCCGGCCGGGGAAGACCGAGGGGATCGGGATCCCGCGGGTGAACCGCACGGCCGCCTGGGTGCCCGCGGGGGAATGGGACAAATACGGATTCATGGAAACCGTGTACCGCAACCGCGGCTATGACTTGAGGATCTTCCCCACGCGGGAAGAGGCGATCCGTTACCTGACCGCCGAATAGCCGGGAGCCGACACCGCTCCCTGCGGGCCAGCCTACCTCGCGGCGCCGCTATCGTTCGCGACTTCCGGGTAGGGAGGCGCATCGGCCCCGCGGCCCCCATTCGCCGCAGGCCCATTCTTCCCGGCGTCATCCTGAATGGCCCAGGTCCCGCCGCGCAGGGCGTAGCTGCGGGGCCGGCGATGGCCTTCGCCATCTTCGAGATCGGCGACGAAGGTGGAGTCATCCGTCCAGGCCCCCGAATACGGGCCCCAGCCATCCAACTTGTCCTCCAGCTTCACTTGCGGGACGCCCGATTCCAATGAAACGATCTGCACGCCGTTGGCCATGAATCCGGCCTCCAGATCCTCGTTGACCGAAGCGAAGCGCGTGCGCGCGGGATTGAAGACGGGCCGTCCATAGAGCATCAGCTCCGCGCAATTGCGCTTGGAGACGTACACCCAGTCGCCGCCTTCGTAGAAGGTCCTTTCCACGAAATAACCGGAATCGGAAAAGACGCTGTCCGCGCGCCGGTTCCGGACGTAATTGGCATCGTCCCCGGCCGTGTCGTCATAGAAGGCGACGGAGCTGTCTTTGCCGCAGAGGAGCTTGACGGCCAAAGTGCCCGCCGGGACGGAATCCGATGAGGGCCTTTCCGCGGCCGTGGCATCGGCCTTGGGGACGGGATTGGGAGCGGGTTCTTTACGGCAACCGGCCAGGAGGAGGCCTAAGACCAGCAAGAACCGGCGCATGCGCCTATTCCTTTTGGATCTCTTGGGCGCGTTG
>Ga0265324_10000053_pt1 | contig 96687 bp, 100 predicted proteins | sample 41419metaG_FD_198634 | JGI IMG/M metagenome (GOLD analysis project Ga0265324, IMG submission 198634) | Rhizosphere microbial communities from Carex aquatilis grown in University of Washington, Seatle, WA, United States - 4-14-19 metaG | ecosystem: Host-associated > Plants > Roots > Rhizosphere...
CTGATCCGGAAAAATTATTCCGACGTAACTCGAAAGTTACTGCGTCTCCCGCTTTAAGATTAACGGGCATCAATAGTTGCGTAAGAGGGTGGGGCAAAGGTGCAGAGGGGCGGACAGAATCGGTGGTCTCGCCGCAAAGCAAGACGACGACGTACCATTATGATGCGGTCGGGAACCGGGATTCGGTCATAAGCCCCAATGGGACGACCAGCGGATACCAATACGACAACCTGAACCGGTTAACGCGGGTGCGGCACTATATGGCGGGGACGATTCTCGCGCATTATGCCTATGCGTTGAATGCGGCAGGCATCCGCACTCAGGTGACCGAGAAGGACAGCAGTAAGGCTTTCTTCACCTATGACAGCCTATATCGACTCAAGAGCGAGCGGCGCACGGGCAACCACACCGACACCATGACGTACACCTATGATCCGGTGGGCAACCGCCTAACCAAGGTGCACCGTGGGGTCACGACGAACTACGCCTACAATAACCGTGATCAGCTCTTTAGCGAGTGGAACGGAACAGATTCAACCCTTTACGCGTATGACTCCGCCGGGCGGATGCTGACGAAGACGGAAGGGGGCGGCACGACCCATTACCGGTGGCGCGATGAAGACCGGCTCGACTCCCTCTACGGGCCGGGCGTGAGCGTGAAGTACCAATACGACGCCGAGGGACGGCGGGTGAAGGACTCGACAGGATCGACGGTGAAGCAGTACCTGATCGATCCGCTGCTGCCCTACGGCCAGGTGATTTCCGAGACCGATGGAAGCAACAGCCTGGTCGCGGAATATGTCTATGGAAACGACCGCGTGAGCCAACGCAGGGGAACGACTTCGAGATACTTCTTGGCCGATGGACAAGGGTCGATCCGGATGCTGACCGACTCGGTTGGGGTGGTGACGGACTCCAACTACTACACGGCGTTTGGGGAAGATCTGTACGCCAGTGGCTCAACGCCGCATGACTTCAAGTACGTCGGCGAGCAGCTCGATGGGAACAGCGGGTTCTATTACAACCGAGCCAGGTGGATGGATCCCAAGGTGGGACGGTTTGAAAGTGTCGATCCCTTTGATGGGGATCCGCAAGCTCCGATGACTTTGCATCGATATCTCTATGCGAGTGCAAGCCCCATAGTCTATGTCGACCCCACCGGAGAGGCTTTCTTTGCCGACCTAGTAGTGGGCCTATATATTCGCGCGCAACTCATTGCCATCCGTATTGCTCCTTATATTCCGCTGCTTGGTGCGCTTCGAAAAGATCCTGCAGCTTTAACGCAGTTGGCTAATGAAGAGGGTGGGCCTACTGTCCAGGTCTTGACGAATCTAGCGAGTTCGCCTCAAGCAAACCGGGCGTTGTCCGTAGCAACAAATATTACGCCGGACGAATTGCGCGAGGCAGTTGGCGCCGGACAAAAAGTTTTCCAGGCCAATATTCCTCAAGCTCTTTTAAGCAGAATGCTCGCGAACCAAATGGTTCAGAAAGTAATTACGGAGATGAATGATGTAATACTTGAAGAATATCGATTTACGGCAGAAGGCGCAAATTACGTGCTCCATCTGTTTAAGGAGGTTCCATGAAGTATTGTTGTGAATCTTTCCGAAGGTGCTACGAATATACGGGTCGCGGAATAACGATTCGAGTCAACAAACCTGGTGCCGAATTTTTGGTTTCGATCCAAAGTCGAAATGTCGAAATAGGTCAGGAGAAGCTGGTTTCTTCTGCTGTAGCAGTATCTATTCTCAATCAGACGAGGATCGAGTTCTGTCCATTTTGCGGGGCGAAGTTAAAGAGTCAATATCAGAAGTATCACGACGAGCTGTATAAAAACGAAGGCCCATTGTACGAAGTCGTTTAACTTCTCTAATTCAATATTTTTGCAAATCGATTCTACTTCTGCCCCGCCAACCCCTCGACCTGCTTTAGCACTAGCTGCTGCTCAACCGGCTTAAGCTTCTCGAATGCCTTCTGCAGCTTGATCGCCCGCCTGTTTGGGCTCACCCTCACCTTAGCCGCCTGGGAGCCGCCTGGCTCCTCTTTGAACAGGTCGGCCACGCTCACCCCTAGGGCCTTGGCGATCGCCGGCAGCTTGGCCAGTTCCGGGGCTTTAATCCCCATCTCGTAATGCCCCACGGCCGCTTGGCTGGTGCCAATGGCCTCGGCAAGCTGGGCCTGGGTTAAGCCCGCCTTTTTCCTTAGCTGCTTCAGCGTGGTTTTGAAGTTCACGCTATAAAGGATAATGCCGGTATTCAGCATGCTTTGACGAATAATACTTTAAGTATTTATTCTTGGCATAGGTAAAAACCTCATTTTCCCCCTTGACGGGGTTTTGAGAAACAGGAGGCTGGCATGCCGAAAATCCCCCAGGACGAGCTGGACCGCATCAAAAGCGAAATCGACCTAGCCGCCCTGGTCCGCGCCAAGGGCGTCGAGCTGAAGCCCCATGGGGCGGCTGATCTCATCGGCCGCTGCCCGTTCCACAACGATAAGACCCCCTCCTTAGTCGTGACCCCTTCTAAAGGCCTGTGGCATTGCCTGGGAGCCTGCCAGGTCGGCGGGAGCGTCGTGGATTGGGTAATGCGAACAGAAGGCATCTCTTTCCGCCACGCTGCGACGATCCTCTTGGAGGGCAAGGCCGCTCCGCTCCTTAAGGGAGACGCGATCCTAAGCCAATCCCGCGCGCGCAAGCTTTCCTGTCCCCTCACCTTAGCCGCCAACGACCAGGCGCTCCTCGATCAGGTGACCGCCTACTACCATGACACGTTAAAGAAAAGTCCCAAGGCCCTGGAATATCTGCACCACCGCGGCCTTGAGCACGCCGAGGCGATCGCGACGTTCAAACTCGGCTACGCCGATCGCACCTTGGGACTTCGCCTCCCGGAGAAAACCCGTAAAGAGGGCGAGGCTTTGCGCACGCGCCTCACCGCGCTTGGTGTGTACCGCGAGAGCGGCCACGAGCACTTGAGCGGGTCGCTCACCATTCCCCTCTTAGACGCGGACGGCCATACGCGGAATCTCTACGGCCGCAAGGTGCTCGACAACCTCCGCGCCGGCACGGCGTATCACCTGTATCTGCCGGGCCCGCATCGCGGCGTATTCAACCCGGAGGCCTTGCGCGAGCGCGAGATCATCCTCTGCGAAAGTCTCCTCGATGCGCTGTCCTTTTGGGTGAACGGGTTCAAGAACGTCACCACCGCTTATGGCGTGGAAGGCTTCACCGAGGAGATGCTGTCGGCCTATCTCCAACATGGCGTAAAGCGGGTCCTGATCGCCTATGACCGCGACGAGGCCGGCGACCGCGCGGCCATGAAGCTGGCGGAAAAGCTCATGGGCGAGGGCCTTGAGTGTCTACGCGTTCTGTTCCCGCAAGGCATGGACGCCAACGAATACATCCAGAGGATGAAGCCCGCCGAGAAATCCTTGCGCTCGCTCCTGCAAGGGGCCGAGTGGATGGGGAAGAGGTCGGAGACTTTGGCTTTGCCTAGCGGAGAGCGCGTAGACACGGAAACCGGTGAAGTTCTGAACCCGGAACCAACCGCCGCGCCGGTTACCCCTTTACCCTTAGTCGCTGAGGCCGCTCCCGCTGAGGCCGCGCCGCCGTTACCTCACACGCTGCAAGGCGAGGACGTGCATGTGACATTGGGCGATCGTGCCTGGCGCGTGCGCGGCCTTTCGAGAAATATTTCCTACGAAGTCTTGAAGGTGAATCTGCGCGTCTTGGTCGGCGGCGCATTTTACCTCGACACCTTGGACTTCTACAACGCCAAGGCGCGCGAGGTCTTCGCGGCGCGGGCCTCCGCCGAGGTGAAGCGGGACGCCGTTATCCTAAAGCGCGACCTGGGGCGGCTCCTCAACTTCTTGGAAGCCCTACAGGCGGAGCGCATCCCGGCCCTGCTCAAACCCAAAGCCGCCGCCTATACCATGACGCAGGAAGAAGAGGAGGAAGCCTTGGCCCTCGCACGCGCGCCGGATCTTCCCGCGCGCCTCATCGAGGACCTCACCGCCTGCGGATACTTAGGCGAGGACATCGCCAAGCTCACGGCTTACGTCGCGGCCACGTCGCGGAAGCTTTCCGACCCGCTCTCCATCATCATCCAATCGAGCTCGGCGAGCGGCAAATCCTCGCTCATGGACGCAGTGCTTTCTCTCATGCCTGCTGAGGACAAGCTCGAACTCTCGGCCCTGACCGGCCAAGCCCTCTTCTATATGGAGAAGGACGCACTGCGCCACAAGCTCCTTTCCGTCGCTGAGGACGGCGGCATGGCCGAGGCCGGCTATGCGCTCAAGAACCTCATCACCGACAAGAAGCTCGTCAAGGCTTCGCCGGGGAAGGATCCGCAAACCGGGAAGATGGTGACGCAGCGCTATGAAGCGGAGGGGCCCACCGCCGTGATCGTGTCTTCCACCGCGGCCGAAATAGAGCCCGAGCTTCAAAACCGCTGCCTCATCTTGACGCTCTGCGAGGACAAGGCGCAGACCGAGGCCATCCTGTCCCAGCAACGTTACCTCGAAACTTTGGAAGGGAAGAAGGAGAAGAAAAAGCGGGAGGTCGTTCGGCGCCGGCACCATAACTTCCAGCGGCTCTTGCGGCACCTGGAAGTGGTGAATCCCTTCGCGCCTTATCTACGCTTCTCCGCCGAGCAAAGCCGCCTCAGGCGCGACCAGACGAAGTATCTGGGGCTGATGCGCGCCCTGGCGCTCTTAAACCAGCACCAGCGGGCGTTGCGGCAGGATGGCGAGATGGGCGAATACGTGGAGGTCACGCTTGCCGATGTAGCGACGGCGAACCGGCTTTGCACCGAGGTATTGGGTCGGACCCTCGATGAACTCGCCCCGCAAACCCGGCGCCTCCTCACGCTGCTCACGGACCTGAACCAGCGTCTCGCGACGGAAGGGAGCCTGGACCTGGCGCAAGTGCGTTTCACCCGCTGGGACATCCGCAAGGCCACAGGCTGGGGGCATAGCCAGCTTGCCGTCCACTTAGGCCGTCTCGTGGCGCTGGAATACCTCTTGGTGCATCGCGGCCGCAGCGGGCTCTTCGAGTATGAGCTTCTCTATCGCGGCGAAGGCGATGATGGCGGGGCCTTCGTACTGGGGCTCATCGACGTGGAAGAACTACGGCAAAGGAAGCATGCCTACGATTCCCAGGTTCCGGGGGTAAACGGCACCCGTCCGGGGGGCTTCCGGGGTGGTTCCGGTAGGGTTCCGGCCCCCTTCCGGGAGGGGGGAAGATCGCTTTCGCTCAATCATGGCAAGGGTCAGAGAGAGGGTAACGCGCGGATCCCGGAAAATGCATACGAGGGCCATGCGTCTGCATCGCATCGTAACGGCAAAGAAACCCCTCATCCCTTAGTCGCGCCCTTAGCGGCTATAGGAGGCGTTTAAGGATGCGGCAACGCGGACCCCGCCCCAAGTCCTTCGAAGCGTCTACCGCCCCGCCAGGGAGCCTTACGGCCTTGCTGGAGCCGTTTCTGGAATCCCTCCGCAACCGAGGCTTCGCGGAGCTGACCTTACGGAGCCGCCGCCGCCTGATCAAAGCCTTCTGCGCTTTTGCCACTGAACGTGGGGTGGAGCGTCCCGAGGACGTGAGCGGGCCCATGCTGGAACGCTACCAGGGCCTGCTCGCCCGCTCTTATACGGAAGCGGGGCAGCCGTTGTCCTACAGCACGCAAGCCGGCCACCTCTCGGCCCTAAAGCTCTTTTTCAAATGGCTCCGTAAAAACCGGTACATCCCGGAGAACCCGGCCTTTGAGCTGGAGATGCCGCGGCGTGGCCGCCGTTTGCCCCGCCCCACGCTCACGGTCACGGAGGTGGAAGCCTTGCTCGCCCAGGTGGACATTAAAACTCCGCTGGGGCTTAGGGACCGGGCGATCCTCGAGGTCTTCTACTCGACCGCGATCCGGCGCGGGGAGCTGTTGCGGCTATGCCTGGTGCATCTCGACTTCGAGCGCGGCATGGTCTTCGTCGAAGAGGGCAAGGGCAAAAAGGATCGCTACGTGCCCATCGGCGAGCGGGCGCTCCTCTGGATCCGGAAATATCTGGAGGATGGACGGCCGCACCTGTGCAGTGGGAACGAGGCGCAAGAGCTGTTCCTGTCGCGCGATGGCGGACCCATGGGCGCGAGTTACTTGAACGAGCGGCTGAAGCGTTACTACACCGCCGCCGGGCTTACGAAGAAAGGCTGCTGCCACCTCTTCCGCCACAGCGCGGCCACGCTCATGCTGGAAGGCGGCGCGGACATCCGTTTCATCCAACAAATGCTAGGACATAGCGAACTCAGTTCGACCCAGGTGTACACCCACGTCTCGGTGCAGAAGCTAAAAGAGGTACACACGCGAACGCATCCGGCCAAGTCAGAGCCGCACGCCTCCGAGGCTACTGAGCCTTCTTTCCCTTAGTCGCTTCTTCGTCCCCCGCCTCCACCACCGCCCCCAGGGGCTCCCCCCGCACCCAAGACCAGGCCGGCAGGTGTCGCGCGGCTCCTTCTGATCCGCCGCTTACATAACGGCTTTTACGCGAACCCGCATGCGGGTGCGGTTCTTTCCAGACCTTCGCGTAAAAGCCGTTATGCAAACCGGCCGGTTCCACATACGGCCACCCTGGGCGGCCTATGCCTAGTCTTAGGTTCGGCCTCCTCCTTCTTGTCTTCCATCTTCACTATCACCTCGTTCGCGGGCTTCCCGCGAGCGAGGCCGCGCGCACGTATAGCATTTGGGCGGGAGGGGTAAGGCATGCGCGCGCCCGTACTGAGGGCAGTGCGGGGCACGCGCGGAGACTGTGACACGTTCGTACATCCGGTAACTCCCGCGCGTGGCTTCGAGGCCGCGAAGACGCGGCCTCGAAGGATGGTTAAAGACTTGTTATTATTGGTCTCGCCATGGCTGATGTCTTCCATACCCACACTTGCCCGGACGGACGGAAGCTTGAATTCGTCTGGGATAGCGTTAAAGACGAAACCAATCTGGAAGATCACCAGGCTACATTCAACGAGGCTATTGAAGCTTTTTGCGATCCGAAGCGGGTTATTTTTGCAGATGCCAAACACAGCAAGCGCGATGAGAAACGCCTGTTTTTGCTTGGGAAAATTCAAGATGGCTCGGTTTTGACGGTACGCTACACGCGCCGAGATAAATATATTCGTATCATCGGTGCGGGGTTCTGGCGAGATGGCCAATCCCGGTACGATAATTCAAAGAAGCCATGAGAAAATACACCGCAGCACCTAAATCCATAGCAGATGCCCTCAGGGATGCCGTTCCTGTTTCTGATGAGGCTGCACTTGGGGATGACTGGAAAAAGCTTCCATATAGGACAAGCTCGCGCGCTAAAGTTGGCAAAAGAGTTTCTATGAAATTAGCGGCTCAAATAGCATCGCACATAGCTGTTTCTAGAAAAAAGGTTTACCTAAATCCTGTGCGAAAAGGAAAATCAGGATTTGTTCATCATGTTCAGATTGGTGATCTCCATTTGGAAATACCAGGAACAGTGAGTAAAGCCTATACTGAAGATTTAGTCAGCATAGTAAAAGACTATGTCCAAAAGCATCCAGTCAAAAAGCAGACTGTGAGAGCTTGATCACCTCGGTGGGCGGCCATGGCCGCGGTGCCATTCCCAACAAATAATTCGGGCGGTTTGCATAACTTTCCGGCGCGTTATGTAAAAGGCCCGCCAATGGTGGGCCGGCCGCCCAGGCGTGGCACCGGCCGCGCGTAGGCTGCACGAGAAACGAAAGCCGGAGTGCGGCGGGCTGCGAAGCAGCCCCGGCCATGGGGGAGGTGGGTGGTTCTCCTGGCCAAAGGAGAGGCTTCCGTTCTATCATTTTACCTGTGGTAATTGCCTGCCCCCGAAAAGGTGCTGATCCGGAAAAATTATTCCGACGTAACTCGAAAGTTACTGCGTCTCCCGCTTTAAGATTAACGGGCATCAATAGTTGCGTAAGAGGGTGGGGCAAAGGTGCAGAGGGGCGGACAGAATCGGTGGTTTCTCCCCAAAGCAAGACCACGACGTACCGATATGACGCTGTCGGCAACCGCGACTCGGTCATTAGCCCTAATGGAACAACGAGCGGGTACCTGTATGACAACTTGAACCGGCTCACGCGGGTGCGGCACTATAAGGCGGGGACGATCCTTGCCCACTTTGCCTACACGCTGAATGCTGCCGGTATCCGGACGCAAGTGACGGAGAAGGATAGCAGCAAAGCGTTCTATGGTTATGACAGCCTCTATCGCTTGAAGAGCGAGCGACGCACTGGGAACCATACCGACACCATGACTTACACCTATGATCCGGTGGGAAACCGCCTGACCAAGGTGCATCGTGGGGTGACGACGAGCTACACTTACAACAACCGGGACCAGCTCTTGAGTGAGTGGGACGGAACCGACTCTACGCGGTATAGCTACGACTCCGCAGGACGAACCTTAACGAAGTTGGGGACCGGCGGCACAACTCACTACCGGTGGCGAGACGAAGATCGGCTCGACTCTTTATATGGGCCGAGCGTGAGCGTGAAGTATCAATACGATGCCGATGGGCGGCGGGTGAAGGATTCGACGGGCTCAACCGTAAGACAGTACCTAATTGACCCGCTATTGCCTTACGGCCAGGTCATCGCCGAGACGGATGGGAGCAATAGCCCGGTCGCGGAATATGTCTACGGAACCGACCGCGTCAGCCAGCGCAGGGGAACGACTTCGGGATACTTCTTGGCCGATGGGCAGGGCTCGACGCGGCTCTTGACCGACTCCACAGGCACGGCGACGGATTCAACGGTGTACACGGCTTTTGGTGAGACCTTGTTCTCGAGTGGATCTACCCCGAACGACTTCAAGTATGTTAGCGAGCAGGCCGATCCGAATGCGCAGTTCTACTACCTGCGCGAAAGATGGATGAACCCAACCACCGGACGTTTTGCGAGCATAGATCCATATGATGGTGATCCGGAATCTCCAATTAGTCTGCATCGCTACTTGTATGCAAACTCAAGCCCCGCGTCCTTTACGGATCCAACGGGCGAGTTTTCGCTAACGGAGGCGGTTGTCACCTTCGCTGTTTCATCAATTCTCACTCAGGTCGCGCAGGTTACGTTCTTTCGATGGGCAAATGGCGGTGGAGGCAAAGAATTGCTGTGGAAAGGTGAAATTGTATCTGCTACAGCAAAGATTCCGGGAGCTCCAGGGTTTAAAGAGGGTGGTGTTTATGTGAACGCCCGCACTAAGGACAAAGATGGAAAGAACGTTGAGGTCGATTATGTTGGGTTTATTCTTTCGGCTTCCATCCCCTACGCCAGTAAGACAATCGGACCAATCGGATTTTCGATAGGAACGTTTTCGGTCACCACGCCTCCCATACTTGGTACCAAACATTGGGCATTGGGGGGAGCGATCTCTTGGATTGGTGGGAATGCCGGTATAGTGGGCAGTTCGAAATTCTTCATGGGATTCGGAAAGGGGACTTTCAAACTTAGCCCGAAATTCAAAATCTCGAATCAATTTGGTTTATCTACAGCTACTGGATTCTGTACACCAATTGACTGAGGTGATCATTTGAAAATATTTCAGTCGCCAATCAGCTTGGGCTTTTTATTGGTTGAAGTTTTTGCTCTCATCCATTTGAAGCCTGTCCATGATGAATTTGTTAATCCCTGGTTTCTTCAGGGATGTACGGGGATCCCCCTTGCGTATGTCATTCTGATTTATTTACCGATTCAATGGCCTGATAGAAGGATTCTTTTTTTGCGAGACAAGATCTTAAGCTCGGGGCATCTACTGGCGCTCAGATTTATCGTCTTTGGTGGCACGACGCTTTATCTGTTGGATCTTCTAGTCGCCTCACATAAATAGGGTCGGGAAAGATTATTTCTGACCTGCCAGCCCCTCCACTTGCTTAAGTACTAGCTGCTGTTCCACTGGCTTCAACTTCTCAAACGCCTTCTGCAGCTTGATCGCTCGCCTGTTTGGGCTCACCCTCACCTTAGCCGCCTGGGAGCCGCCTGGCTAGTGCCAATGGCCTCTGTGAGTTAGCCTGGGGCCGCGGTAACCAGGGTCACATCGAAACGCTTCTATTCGGCGTACATTTCGGGTTGAGGTACTACTATGTCGCTCGAAAAAACGGTTTTCATGGGTCCCGAGGAAGTAGCAGCCCTCCTGGCGGCATCCCGTTCTCGGACCCCCTGGGCCTCTACAAATGCAGAACTTTGTGTGGGTTCGGGGCGACCCTCTTCCCAATTGACCGGCGGTCCTGGCGGCGTTCTACGCCTCCCGCAAATTACGGCGAAGGCGCGCCGGGGATCTTGAGCTTCAGCGCCGTTTCACCCGGTTGAAGATCAATCGTGGTGTCCAATCGAGAATTCGTTTGGGTCGCTTCGAGGATTAGATGATGGGGTCCATCCTGGGTTGGAAGGCGAGAAAGCGGAGTGGGTCCCACCTCTTTCCCGTCGTATGTCACATCCGCGAACGGAGGTGCAGAGTGCAAGGTTAGGTAGGCCTTCTCGGGCGCCGGAGACGAAGGATTCGCTTTGGGTGGTAACGAAGCGACCACGGCCGCGGCGGGGCCCAATCTGCCGTGCTCCCGGGTCCTACGGCGCACAGCCACCGAAGGCTTTGACGATTTGGGCTTTGAACGCCCCGCGACGGAGGGCGAGGGTGTGGCCAATGAATCCATTGTATTCAGAAATGATTGGGTCAGTGAATCCATTTTGGGGGCGGAACCTTGCGGGGGGATGGATGGTGATGTTTTGACGGCTACGGTGGAAGGGCGAGGGGATGGGGTATCTTTCAACGCAGCCCACCAGATGCCTGCGGCAAGGGCCGCTAAGCATATCACGGCCGCTATGATGGCTTTAATGCGCCAGCTGCTGGATACCGAATGGGGCGGCGAACTAGCGGCTCCTGGATGTGCCCTTCCCATCACCTCCGCCGAGGCCAGATGAATTGGACTGATAAACCCGGTTGTCTGGACGCCTCTGCCGGAAAGGTCAGCTAGAAAGTGGCGAATACGGTCGACGGGATCTGCAACCCGCTTTTTCAGGAGGTACTCGCGTAGTTGGGCTTTGACCCAGCTCGCACCACTACCTCTTTTTTGGGGTGATTTTTGCAGCAGTGTTTCCACGATGCGGTACAATTCCGGATCCAAACCGGGAACGCGCTGGTGAAGGGGTTCATGGTGCCCATCAACAATCATACGCAGTGTGCCCGCGTAGGTTTCGGTATAGAAGGGATCAATTCCTGAAAGGCAACGGTAGAAGACGGTCCCAAGGGAAAACATATCGCTTTGGGCGGTGATCCCCTTTTCCCCGTTAGCCTGCTCTGGAGACATATAACAGGCCGAACCCACGATTACGCCTGTACCGGTTTGCGTGTGATCCCTAAGGTGCGAAATTCCAAAATCTGCGATCTTTAGGTATCCCTGCGGGCTGATCAGCAGGTTGGCTGGTTTAAGATCCCGATGCACAACCCCGCGGCGCACGGCCGCGTGAAGGCCTTCCGCCGCTTGGCACACGAGGGCGGCCGCTACAATGGGGTCCATGCTTTCAGGGAGTAGGCTGTCGAGAACCCCCTGCAAGGATAGGCCATCCACGAATTCCATCACAAGGAATTGCTTGCCCTCTTCTTCGCCGAAATCGTGGACTTCCACAATGTGGGGGCTTTGAAGCTGAGCAACAGTTCGGGCTTCTTGAAAAAATCGTTGTACGTAAACCGAACGGCCACTAAGGGTGTCGTGCAAAACCTTGATCGCGACGGGTCGGAGGAGAACGGGATCGCGGGCTGCGAAGACGGATGCCATTGCCCCGGCGGCGATCTCGCGCTGTACGGCATAGCGCCCGTAGGATAGTGGTTTATTGGCGCCTCGTCGTGACCCGGCCATTAGTCGCGCTTCCGCTTGCTCAAAATGATCCTTGTATTGACCTTTGGATGAGATTCTATTCTGGCACTATCATTCGGCTCCACGGATTGTTCGCGCTCTTTAAGGATTCCTGAAAGCCGGGTACACCATTCAACCATGTCCGATTCTCTCATCACCTTGCTATGCTGCCCCCGAAATTTATCGAGTTCCTCTCTCGATTGAACCACATTCATTCCTAAACGCAGCATGATGTCCGTTCGAAAAAGGTCAAAGGTGGGATCATGTAACGTACGGATATTCTCCATGATTCGATAATAATTCTCTGCATCCACCCCGGCGTTCCCGTAGAGGAGTCGATTGCGGTGGTAGTTTTTTCTAAGTGTCAGCGCTTCGGCGTCTCCGGGAGGCGTGGTGTCAATAGGGGGTAACCACCTGTCGGCCCAGATTTCAGGTTCCGTGCGGGGGCGCCCGATTTGGAGTCTAAAGTCGTCCCAGTAGGTTTGGGTTTCCATCGGAAGCCAAAGGTCCCACATCTCGACGCGGGGTCGAAGTTTAAGCAGGGTGTACCAGTAGCTAAGAGCTTGGTCCGTGTCCCTTTGACTTGGAAGCCTCAAGTTCAAGACGCTCATCGTTCGTATGCCGGATGCGAAGCAGTTGTTCTCAATGCCGGCGAGTCCCGCCCGTGAGGCTCGGAAATAATTTTGCCAAACTCCGTATACTTCCTCGATTTCCCCGTCTAAGAATTGTTGGTGCAGCGCAAGGGTATCCGGGCAAAGCTGGACGGGGCGCACTTGGCCGGGTGCCGGCGGCGCACCTTCGGAGAGCATTATGAGAGCAGCCCAGGCAAGCACCGGCATATTGCCTTTATGGACCTGATTGAGGAAACCCGGGACGGGCCGGATAGTGGACCTCGTCGGTTGGGTTCTTCGACGAGCCTGTCTCATGATTGTTCATATACCACCACAGGCCGCCACCGACCAGCACCGCCCCACCTCCAATCAAGGACCAGGCAAGACGACCCGACCTCGACGAAGCGACGGCAGGAACGGAGGACGAATCCTTCGCCTGGGTTTGAGGTTCTACGGTGGAAGTGGATACGCTAAAGTCCAGCGTGTCGATCTTTGTTTCCTTGAAATCGACTGGGAAGTAGCGTCCATTTGGACCTACAAGGTCAAGGCTTTGCTTGAGTAATACCTTGCTAAAGCTTACACGATCGCTTTGGGAGTTCATAATTGGACTGGCTTTGAAAATTCGGGCGTTCCGCATTGAGATTTCTCCTACCCCGTCCACGAGAAACCCACCCCAGTTTCCTGTCCCCGGTTTGAGTCCGAAATCGCCATCGCTTAACGTGCCTGAAAAAGTAACGGGAGCTTCCTCGGAGCCAAGGACCTCCAGGCGACCCAGGACATGAATCCGGTTGGCCTGTTTCGAGGTGCTGCCGAAATGCATCATCGTGCCGGGATAAATTGTGCAGGTATCCCCAATCGGCACGATCATGGTGTCGCAGGGCATGCGATAGGGTGTGCGAAGAGTTGAATACGGCCGTCCGATCACTCGGGGCAGAGCACGTGCGGCGACGCTGTCCCCTTGGCAGTTTCCCGCGAGAACGGGGCCGGAAGCGGCCCCGGACAAAAGGAGAAGGGTAATCAATGCCTTCATCACTGACCCCCTCCCAGATGGACGAGCTTTCGCTGGAACCGTTGCACCTGTCCCCCACCCTGCAGGGTGGCCTGAAGAATGTATTCCCCGGGTGGCCATGCTGAGCCGTCAACGGGCACGGTAAACCGACCCGGCGCAACGTCCCGGAATTGATTCTCCGAGCGAATCCGACCATCCAGGCCCACCACTTGGAGCAAAACTTTGGACTGCGTGCCTGCTAGGAGCGGTATTGTAAACACCACGGTGGTCCGTCCGGAGAAGGGATTGGGATAATTCGGGAGAAGCTCGAACCGTGATATCTCCTTCTGCCGGAGAGCCGCTTCGGTAGCTGCCATATCCTTCGGACTGACCTCTAGGATCCGAAACCAGTTCTCCCCCATCGCCAATGGAAGGGTTGGGTTACCTGAAAGTGCTGTCAACGTCCCCATACGAGGGTTCCAAAGAGCAAGGGGCCGTACTCCGTTAGGGGTAGAAACCGTAACAAGGCGTGGATCCGGAGAGCAGAGTACGGCCTCTAGGTCAAGCGCCCGTCCTTCCACAGCACCCGTCGTGATCGGTCCCGTGGCCGATTGCCAATGCGCTAAAAGTCCATTCGTAAAAAAAGGCGGTGCAGGCGAGGGCCTTGGCGCGGCAATAGGACGCACAAATAATTGTGCCTTCAAATCCCCATCGAGGCCTGTGACCCGAATTTCCGCCTGATCGACCGTGGCGATCTTGGCAGAGGAGGCGGGCTTTCCGAGCTGGGTCGGATCGAACCTTAGTTTGGTGGAGGTGGTCGTATGCACTGCATATGCGAAAAATGGCTTCAGTGTATCCGCAACGGTCCAGACCGGTTTTGCCGTATCCCCGCTTCCATCCCACCCCAAGGCATAGAAGACGCTCACCACTTTAGGGTCTTTTTGAATGGAGATTTCTGAAAAGGCAAAGGGGTACGGCGAAGCGACCAATTGCCAGCCTGTATCGAGGGAAAGACTTTCAGGAGCAAAGGCAAAAGAAAAAGAGGAAGGAGCTGTGGGTTGAATCGCCTTTGGAAAACCGACAAGGTATCCGCGACCTCGCGCTAGTGCCGCGCTATCTGCGAGGGGAGTCCACTTCCCCATCCACCCCTCAATGTGGACGTTTTTCTGGTCTGTCGTGGAGAATCGACTCCGAATGTCCGATCCCGGTGTCCCGTTCCAGGGAAGGCTCAGAAGCTCCCACACCGCCGGCTTGTAGGGCCTTGCGGCCGCGGCCGCGGCACTCAGGAAAGCCTTAGCATCCTGTGGAAGAACAGTCATGGCCTTCCACGTTACTCGTCCTGAATAGGATACATACCCGATTTGAGCGGTGTAATATTTCCCTCCGGCCAAGACCACGTTGACCGTTGAATCTCCGGCCAGGCCTGCGATCGTGTCTAGGTGAGCCCTGCCCTGAATGTCGACGCTAAAAACCACTACGCTGTAGCTTTGGAGTCGTGCAGTCTCGGATGGAGAAAGGACTGGTTTTATACTCACTATCCCATTCTGAGCCTGTATCGACGGGTTGGAGGTCGGACTGACCGGTAAGGTATCGATTGATTTCAGAATTTCTGCAATCACGAATTGGCTGTCCGCTTGGGAGGCGATTACGTTGTAAAACGATCCACCATGCACCACAGCAATGGAATCCCACTTGGCTCCGTGGCGAAGGTAAGCTCTCAAATTTTCCTCACGGTTCGGGGCGAGTCCCTTTAACATCAAGGAATAGGTCCCGGTAATTTGAAGGTTGTCAACGCTGACGCGACGCTTCAAAAGGACTCTTAAGGAATCCACCGGAAGCCCTTGCAAGCTGACGTTTGTGTCCAACATGAGCTCGCCGGGGTTGGAGGAGAGCACATCTTTTACGGAATCGATGCCGACCATGAGCGTCGTTTTAATTCCGGCGGGGATCGAATATTTGCGAGCCAAGAAGATCATCCCTACGGAATCTCCTAGCCCGAGGGTTAGGGTTACCTGGTTGGAATCCTCTCGAATAGGGATCAGCGCCGTCGACTTTCCACCCTTGAAAAGGAATGCCTTTTGTTGCGGCTGGGACTTCCCCCACTCCAGCTGCAAGGTGTCTCCCGCTTGGCGTCCGATCCAAGTGACCGTAATTGGTTTTGAGAAATAGGCCATGTCCGAGAGTTGGCCGATGGGAAGAACACCACTTGAGTCCACCTTGACCTGGATACCAACTGAACTTACCGAGATTAGGCGGCCCTGTGTAAGAGGAAGCGTATCCTTCCCCGCCCCTAGGCCCAGTCGCTCAATCAGGACAGCTTGATTTGTGATGGAAAGGTTGGCGTCCCCCCAGTATTTCCCAGCTGAATCGGTAACCGCTCGAAGCGAATCTCCCGGGAAAAGCCAGCTTAATGAATCGGCGGAGAAGGGTGAAGGGAAACCTGCCTTCGCAAGGCCAAATCGCAGGGTCCCCAGCCCTTCCGCGGTTGTGGAGTCCTTAAATCCAAGGACCTGATTTCCTTGCTTGATGATGCGCCATCGCTTTTTTCCGGCACCGAGCTGGGGGGGTATTAGACGAGTCTTTCCCGCGCGCGTAACGGTTGCGATACGGAGTAAAGTATCAGAGGATAAACCTCTGACGAAGACCTGCGTTCCCTTGGATGTATTCTGACCAGTAAAAACAGGAAGAAAAACCTTTGCCGCGGCGGAGCCGTTTTGAAAAACCAGATCCCCATCCTTGCCCACGGGCCCCGGTTGGAAGACTCCTGCAACTTGGGAGAAGAGCACCGGTGGGCCGTAGGATTTTGATTGCGGGAATCCAATGGACTTCACAGTCGCGGGGCCATTGACCTGAAGAACGGTGTCCTGCTTCCAAAATGACCGGGTCGAGTCGAGTGCGGCCGGATATGCCGCCGTTGATGGAGAAATGCTGATTACGCGGGGGATTGAAGCAGAGGCCAGCGTCAGGTATAGGCTATCCGATCCCAATACGGCTTTGAATAGGGTATCGCCGGGGAAAATCGAAAAGGCTGGGAATGCGGCGGTGGGAGGGTTTTGATAGCCGCGTTGGAGATCGCCAGGTTGCTGAAATTTCCAGAGGGCCGATGTATCTCCAAAGGAAGTTATGGAGGGGTTTTGAGCCTCTGCAAACGCACTTACTGTTGCATAATCGAATCCCGACCATGAATCAAATCGTGCATTTCCCTGGGCAGCTGAGGTGCTAAACCCAAGGAGCGTCATTGCGTATTTTTTCGGGTCGCCGGGTAATTTATTTACCGAAGGCGGATATCCAAACAAGTTACGCTGTATTGAACAGCCTCCGGTGAATTTCCCATTCAGATCAAATTGAGTACGATTGGTTGAATTGTTTAAAAGTTCGAAGCCCTTTGGCGTTACTGCGGACACGAGGCCAGAGTAATTGAAGTAGTTGTTGGTGATGCGAATTGAATCCGAATTTAAATCGATTTTCCCATCCGACCCTTTCAGGCCAGCGAAAATACAGCGTCGCAATTCGATGTGGGAGCCGGCACTTGTGGCCCATGAAATAAAAGTTGAGCCAATACTATCCCCAAAGATGACACAGGAATCAAATAACAAGTTTTTGTTGGATGAGGATCCGACGCCTTCAACGAGGACTGACGAACCACTCGTCAACTTGAAAGCCAGGTTGCGAAATACGACCGGACCAGCAGCTCCTTGGATCTGAAACATTTTCCCGGATACGTTTATCGCTTCTGCACTTTCTTCAAACCTCTCGAAAATCAGACTATCGACAGTAATCCCGTCGACCGAAAAGCTGCCAACATCTTGGTAGGTTTTGAACTGGACCCTTCTAACTCCTCCAGGAATGGAAGACTTGATCAGGTTCGTGGTGCTTGTAAGGCTTCCAGGGCCATCCACAACGTAAGTTTGGGCTGAAGAGATCGAGGAGACGGCCAAGATCAACCCGAGTAAAATTACGAGCCGCCGAAATAAGGTCACGTCCATGTTACCTTTGATTTCCTAAGCGAATGGGTGGGGGGTGAGTCTGCCTCCCGCCATCCCCCGCCCTCTTGGATAGATATTCAAAAGGTAGCTAACCAGTTGGTTTCTATCGACCTGGCTCCTCGCGCGGCGGCTCCATTTTGATTCAGGTTCTTCCAAATCCTTTTAAAAAGGCCGATTTTGGAATTATTTAGACTTTAAAAGAATTTATTGGAATTTATTAGATTCCGTAATTAGATTAGGGTCCAGGATGCCATTATCGGACTTTAATAAGGTCTAATAGAGGTTATTTAATTCCGAAACCACCCCAAATGCGTATATTTGGGGAGCCATGAGGAAGAAGAAGGCAGTGGGAAGGCCACCAAAAGACCCTGAGAAGAAGCTGGCTCACAAGATCCAGGTTGGTCTCTCGGACACGGACTACTCCGACTTGGAGATGTTTAAGAAGGATGCCCAGGTCGAGGAAGACTCCGAAGCGATGCGGCGGGCGTTCCGGTGGGCCATGAATCTTTTTAAGGCGAAAAAGGGCGAAGGCCCTTCCGCCTCTCCCTAACTTTCGTTCTTCTGGCTCCCTAAAATTGGTTGAGGTGGTTCACGGTCTGTAACGACTCGTGGCCAGTTTATCCTATGGCCGCGGTCCTCTTGGAGGCTAAGACAGAATGAAAAAGGGAAAGACGGGAGTGGAAATGCGGAATATCGCCCGGGCACTCGAGTTGAAGCTAAGGGCGTTGGAAGAGGCCGCCGAAGCAACGACGAGTCGTGATTGCCAGGCGGTCGCGGCAGCGAAGATTGAATACCTCTCGCAGATCCTCGTTTGTGCCAGAGGCCAGACTCGTTGCTTGGATTTCCAATCCTTCATTGAGGACGAATTAGCGGATGCCCAAGCAGTCCAGCGCCTTTCTCGAAATCCCTTCATGATCGCCGGTATCCAAGTTAAGATCGGCCTTCTTGAATCCATTCTGCGACTAATGGAGACTCGCCGTCCAGTAACCTCAGCTAAGCGGGCCGTCCGCACCCTCCTCGTCCCCGCCTGAAGGTTTTGGGGCGGCAAAAAGCGGCCCCTGCCCTTCCATTTACCCAGCAAACTCGAACTTGACCTCCTGGCCCTCCTTTAAGGCGAGAGCCGCGCGGAAGGGCTTCCCCTCCTTACTCTTGAAACCATCAAGTAATCCGGTCCGGCCCTTGGTCAGGAGCTCACGTACCTCGGCCACGGACAGGTCCCGACGTGCGATCGAACGCGATACCTTAAAGCCGCAACGCTTCCAATCCTCGCACTCGTAACCGAAACGTCCTTGAATGACCTGGCTCGCGCGGCACCTGGGACAACTTCCCATAGATTCGTTTTGTATTGAGCCCTCGGAGATTCCCGCTGCGAGCGATGCTTGAGGACGAGCGGCCTCTCCAAAATCGAGCACCACGCGCCAATCCACAAGCTTAAGAGACGCATCGAATTTTTTTCCGCCCTTGCTCTTGAATCCTTTGATGAGGCCCGTCTTCCCTTTCTCAAGAAGATCGGCCAAGTTTTTCGGGGACAGTTTCTTGTACGCCACCTTTCCCCAAAGCTTGAAGCCGCAGGCCTCGCCATCCTCGCAGAACAATCCGTGAGCGTTCTCCCTGAGTTTTGCTTTCTTGCACTTGGGGCAGGGTTCTTTGTCGGCTTCGAGCCGCGCCGCGAAGGCGGTCGCGCGCTCGGAGGTAAAGCTGCCCTTGAGACTCGACACATAGTCCACGATTTCTTTCAAGAAGACTTCGTCGGAGAGATCGCCCTTGGCGATCCGGTTCAGCTTCCACTCCCATTCGGCCGTCATTTCGGGCGAGGAAACCTTCTCATCCACAAGCCGGATAAGCTCCCGACCTTTTACGGTTGAAACCAGATGCTTCCCCTGATTTTCGATGTACGCCTGATCCTTCAGCCTCTCGATGATGGCGGCCTTGGTCGCGGGTGTGCCCAGGCCCCGTTCCTTCATGGCCTCCCGCAGAGCCTCATCCGTCAGAATCTTCCCGGCCGTCTCCATCGCGGAGAGCAGGGTGGCTTCCGTGTAGTGCTGCGGCTTTGCGGCCTTCCCCTGAGCCACCTTTAAACCAGTTAAAGGATCGCGGTCGCCGAGCCTCCAATCAAGCGGGGCCGAAAGAATATTGCCAGGTTCCTCATCCTGAGAGGCTTTGTCCTTCGAGAGCGGCTCTTTCGCCAGCGCCTTAAAACCCAGTTTCATTTCGAGAGTGGCGCGGGCCTTGAAGGCGTGGCCTTCGCAGGTGAGCCCGAGCTGATATTCCTCGAACTCGTAAGGCTTACCGAAGGCGACTACGAAGCGAGACCGGATCAGCTCATACACTTTCCGTTCGCGGTCGTCGAGGGCCTCCCCGCTCCCGCCCTCGCCAGTTGGAATGATGGCGAAGTGATCGGAAATCTTGGAGGAGTCGAAGAACGAAAATTTTTCCTGCTTATCGCGAAGCACGGCGCGCTCCGGGGGGGTCGCTACCTTGCTCAAGATAGTCCACGCCTCCTCTTGCATGCCCTCCGGCAGGTAGGCGGAGTCGGTACGGGGATAGGTGACCCATTTCTTTTCGTAAAGGGATTGTGTGATCTCTAGGGTAGTTGCCGCCTTCAGACCGAGGACCCGGTTCGCCATCTTTTGCAGCTCCGCCAAATCGAAGGGCTTGGGTGGATGGTGGCGCCGCACCGCCTTCTCGTACACGTCGAGCCGTGCGGGACGCCCCTCGCACGCGCTGCGAATACCTTCCAGTTCAGCGGCCGTTTCGAACTTCGTCTCCTTTTCTTGGGTATAGAGAAACCGGAGTCCCCTCCATGCACCCGAGAGCTGGTAGAACAAGCGATCCGTCCAATTCTCGATTTCGAGATCGCGCTTAACGATGAGCCCGAGGGTGGGGGTCTGGACACGGCCAACCGATAGCTTGCGGGTGTGGGTTCCAAGCGCATAGCCGCGGCTCAGGTTCATGCCCACAAGCCAATCGGCCTTGGCCCGGCAAAGCGCGGATCGAAACAGGGACTCCATGTACTGACCGGGTATCAGGTTCTTCCAAGCCTTTTCCATGTCGGCGGGTACGAAGGAATTGAGCCAGAGACGAAATTGAGGTTTGGTTCCTACAGCAGCCTTTTCGGCAACCAGGCCATAGATGAGTTCCCCCTCCCGGCCGGCGTCGGTCGCATTCACAACGAAATCGCATTTTTGCATCAGGTCCTTGATGACGCGGAATTGTTTCGCCGTCGAAGGGAGGACTTCCAATTTCCAGGGGGAGGGAAGCATCGGCAAATCCTCCAGCCGCCATTCTTCCCACCCATATTCCTCGGGGTCCGCCAGGCCGACCAAATGGCCGACGCACCAGGACACCCACCAAGTCCGGCTTTCGAAATACCCGTCCCTTTGGGAGAACCGCTCGCCTTCAAGGCGCTCCACCATTTCTTTCAGGGTTCGGGCCACTGAGGGCTTTTCCGCGACTAAAAGTCTCATGTTTTTCTCCTTTTTTCTTGTTTTTACAGAAGGTTCGGGTCTTAATTATGAGGTGCTACCAATTGGATTCTCGGGCCTGTGAATCCTTTTTTATCGGATTCGTGGTACCATTGTCGAAACGAAGCTAATTTTAAGGGATTATGGCCAAAAAGCAGGAAAAACGGGGACCCCCGCCAGTGGACTTCAAGAAGGTTCCCTTGTCGGTGATGCTCGATCCGAGATACATCCAGTACATCATGCAAACGGCTTCGGATGAGGGGATCGGTCATCAGGACTATATTCGCCGGGCCTTGGAAGCCTTTTTGCCGAATCCCTATAAGCCGAAGCGAATTCCCTACGAAATCCCGAAGGTAAAGCCTCCGAAAGGCTGATATGAACTCGCGTCCCCGCGCGGCCGCCTCCCCGGGCCGTCCTGCCAAAGGCGCTACCAAGCGCAAAAATGTTCTGAAATGCCATGTGACCGATCGCCATAAGGCCGAGGTGGACAAGTATTGCGCTTCCAGGGAAGGCCTCACCACCGCGAGCCTCCTGTACCAGCTCCTGATCCAGATCGTTCCCGACCCCGACGCCTGATTTTTTTCGAAGCAAATCAGACCCGCTCTTTTTTTGTGCATTATCATAGGCCCATGAATTATATTTTATTTGATATTAATTTACTTCAAGAGTAGATTAGAGTCACCAAGAAAGGAGTCTTCTATGCAAAACACCTGTAAACCTTCCACCCTCAACCTCGCCTCCCCGCGATACTCGGCCCTGCGCCGGTGGGCGCCCGCGCTCACCTTCGCCGTGCTAGCTTTGGCCTCCGTGGCGTCCGCGCAGACCGCAGGCTTCGCCACGACCGAAATCACGACCCCCATCAAGAACCTCGTCGTCATCGCGAACGCGACGATTGCCGGCCTGGCTGTGCTGGCCGTCATTTACTTCGCCGTTCGGGCGATCGGGGGCGATGATGGCGCCGTGAAGAAAATCATCACGGTCATCATCCTGGCCGTGGTGGCTCTCGGTGCGGCAAACTTCCTCGGCTGGGTGACCGGCAAGGCGGATTTCGACGCCGTGACGATGCGGACGCTCGAAGGGATGGTGGCGCGGGTATGAAGATCATCCCCCTTCATTCAGCGGAGCCTACCATCCTAAAGCTCACGAAGTTTGAATGGGGGATTTCCGCCTTATTCGCTCTCTTGATCCCTTTGTTCTTCCAAAGCCTTTTGATGCTGGTCGGGTATCAGACACGGCTTCCAATCTTCATCGCGCTGGTGTTGGTCGGAGTCGTCGATGCCCTCCTCATCATCGCCAAATCCAAGGAACAGGATTTCTTCCGCACTCTGATCCATAACTTCCGTATCCCGAACGTCGTTCGCGGCCTCTTCCCCACCCTTTTTCCGACCGCAATTCCGGGAGGCCTGGAAAAGCGAACGTCCTAAGGAGATGTTGTGTACCTATCCCGCACGCAGGCAGAGCTAAAGCCTGTATTAGCCAGCCGCAAAGGCATCGGCACGATTCCCGCCAAGCAGGCCTTCCCGCTTCATACCCTTGCATCAGACAACGGCTACGGCATCTTTGCCGATGGCCTTTTGTCGATAGTATTCCGCGTACCTGAGGAAGCGGTTTGGGCACCGTCCTCCCTCGTGGAAACCCTACCGCTGGGCAGCGGAGTGCAGGTCTACCGCCATTACCTCGGGAATGGAGAGGTCACGACCTACCTCGCCGTCTCGTCGCCCATTCCCTATGTCTACCGATTCTCAATCCTAAAAGGACTTTTGTCGCTCTTCCAACCGGGATTCGTAAAGCGGGAGACGGCAAAGATGGAAGAGGCCACCACGGCCGCCTGCGACGCCATTTTGAAAGCGGTTGCATCCGCTTTCGTGGTGGAGGAAGCTCTGCCGCTTGAAGGCTTCGAACCTCTTTTAACCCTTCTCGGTTTGGAGAGGGGAACGCGGCCGGAGCGCCGAGGGCCCGCAACCTACAACATGGGCTATCTCGCCCTATCGGGAGGCAAGGTTGCGCTTTTGGCTGATTGCCAAGCGCTCCCTTCCCTTCCCAAGATAACGGTTCCCCTTCCGCCTCTAGGCCATGAGGCCCTGTATGTGACGACGCTTCGCGTTCCCTTGGAGACCGAACAATCCCGGCTTTCTGAAAACTATCACGCAGACCTCGCCTTCCACCGCGAAGTGCTGGGCGCGGGGGGCGCGAAGAGCGCTCAGACCTTGGGGCGCGCGCACGGGAGCCCGAAGCGGTTCACCGTGCTGCGGTCCTACTACCTGTTGATGGACACCCAAGCCACGCGCCTCAGAGATACGGCCGAACAAATGTTCAGGGCGTTTCGTGCAAGCGGGTTTCCCGCCCATGCCTCCCATCTGGCAACCAAGGACCAGTTCTGCCATCTCTTCCCCGGTAACGTGAATATGCTCCCGGATGGCCTTACGGCCCCTATTACCGTACTCGGTACTGTCCTCGAAAGGCTTTTGCCATGATTATGCCCGAAACCCCGCGAGCGGAAGTATTCCGCACCTTCAAGGACCTTTGGAAGATCACCGCTCTCTCGGACGGCATTGTGTTCACCGAGTCCCCGAATGCCGTCACCGCCGTCTGTTACTTTCCTCCGCTTTACCTCAAGGACCGCGGCATCCTCGATGAAGAGCTTGAAGGGTTCGTGCGGAGTCTTTTTTCGCTGCCCGTGGATTCCATTGTGTCCTCGTATTTGGTGAAGCAATTCAAGGACTATGACGTGCAGGGATACCAAGGCAGCAAGCATCCGATTATGCAGGTGCTGGAAGACAAACGGATGGAGGGAATAAACCAATTCATCTCTCCGGCTTACCACACCTATTTTTCCATCACTGTTCCTATCCAATTTTCCCAGGGACGGAAAAGCTCCTTTCTAGAAATCTTAAAAGGCGGTCCTAAGCGCACCCAGCTCGACGATCCCGACTACCAAAGAGAATCCCGGCAGGCGGTCGAGATCCTTCTCAACACCATCGAGCAGATAAGGGCGCGCTTTGGTGGGGCATGTCGGAAGCTTTCCACCGAGGAACTGATTCGGTTCCTGGGCATGCTTCTCAACCACTCCACGGAAGACCCGTTGTCGTTGCCTGGATTGCTGGAATCGGACGCGCTCTCCAATTCGGCAAAGGGCGTCACGTATTACGGGGGGAACTTCCACACCTGTCTCAGTCTACGCCATGATGGCTTTCCTCAGAACGCCGACCCGGACTTCATGGGGCTGTTTTTCGCCGAGCAGCTGCGGCCGGTCCCATTCATCGTGAAAGCAACCTTGCGCCTTCCGGAGCCCACAGAGGCCAAGCGCAAAGCAAACGCGATGGTTTCGCGGATAGACGTCTACTCTGGCCTGTTTCAGAAATTGGTTAAGGATCTTATGGTGCAGAAGTCGAAGCTCGACCAGGCCCTTTTGAACATTGAGGAAACAGGGGGGAGATTCCTCGACTTTTCATTCGCGGTGATGACATGGGCCCCCGACGAAATAGCCCTGAACAACAACGCCAAGGCAATCCTCAACATGCTCCGCGGCAAGGAAATGGTGCTCAGAGCGGACACCTACAACCACAAGGCAACATTCCACTCCTTCCCGCCCTTTGCAAGCCATCTGAACCCCATCCATACCCGCCTTATCTCCCCGAATGCAGAGCCCTTCCTCCCGCTTCTGTACCCGCCGTTTTATCGGAACGATCCGAAGCGTAAAATGGAGGTTCCCACCTACTTCCACAACACCCATGATGTGCTCATGGATCTGGACGTCATGGACGAGCGAGATCCGCAGTGGAATGGCATCATCTGCGGAGGGTCTGGAAGCGGAAAAAGCTTTTTAACCAACTACATCATCTACAACCATCTGAAAGCGAACGGCAAGGTTTTCATCATCGACAAAGGCGGGCCCGGCCAGGGCAGCTTCCGCAACCTGGTGATGAACGTGCCCTCGGGCAAGTACATCGAAATCAAGTTCCAAGGTGATCAGGGATTCACGATCAACTTCTTTGACGGGCCGCTCTTCGTACGTGAGGAAAGAAACGGATCTCTAAGCGCGGACATGAACGGCGAAGTGGATGCGAATAAGGAAAATTTCCTCATCCAGGTTTTGGCCGTCATGAAAGCCGATAGGCCCGGTGAAACCCTCCGAAAAACGGAGAAGGCGGTGCTCTCCACGCTCATTCGGACGGCGTATCGGGAGACGGATAACAACGCCGGGAACGTCTTGAATCTGAATACCTTCGCTCAGAAGTACCTCAAGGAAAGTAATCCCGAGCTGTACCAGCAGATGCGCCAATACATCGGGGATGGCATCTACTCGCGCTTCTTCGACTCCACGACCGCATTGGAGGACGTGGATATCTTCTGTTTCGACCTGGAGGGCCTCTCCGAGCATCCCGATCTGGAAACCGTCCTGACCCTCGTAATCACCCGGCTCACCTACGACATGTGCATCCGGAATCGAGGCATTCGCAAGATGATCGTGATTGACGAGGCCTGGGCCCAACTCTCCGGTGGGGGACTTTCCGCAACGGTCGAAGGGATCTGGCGCACCATTCGGAAGCATGGCGGATTCATTTATTGCATCAGCCAATCCTACGGAGATATCGTCAATAGTAAAATCGGAGACGCCCTCACCACCAGTACGTCCCATTATTATTTCTGTGGCGCCAGCCATAGCTTTGATGTTATTCGGAAACTCAAAGCAACCGGGTCCAACACCCACATGATTTCGGAATATGATTTCGAATGCATTCAGGCCCTCAAGTTCAACCCGCCTCATTACGCCGACTATTTCCTCATGACCCCGAATTACAAGGGCTCCCTGCGCCTCAGACCGTCCCCTTACGATTACTGGTTCTCGACGACGAACGCACGGGATAAGGCCAAGCTGGACCAGGTCAAGCAACGGCTGGGGGTCCCTTATGTCAACAAGGACGTCCTGGAGGAGGTGACCCGTGGGACTACTTAACCTTCGTGGATGGGCACTCATGGGACTCCTCAATCCCATCCTGGCCGCCGCGCAATGTGATTGTATTTCGGACTTCAATTACACCTCCGAGATCCTGCCCGCGGCAGCCGTCACCCGGACATGCCCCAACACGCCGGGTTACTACACGATTACCTCCTCGCGCTACGGGGACGTTCTATCCGACCCCGTGTCTCCTTTCGACACTTACGTCTATCTGAACGCCTCCTTTAACCAGTATCAGAACGGCGTGCAGACCTCCTTTAGCACGTGGTACAACAACGGAGCCCTCCAGCGCCAAACCTGCACCGAGGAAGCGAACACCTTGAGCTTCAGCCTGTCTGGATGGAATATCTTGATCCTCGATCGCTGGTACACCATGGTACCGGGGATGGGAAATGGCCGTGGGAAAGGCAACACGGGACCGGCTACCGTTCCGGCTCGTATGACCCAGGGCGTGATCGGCAGCATGTTGTCAGGGTTTCCGGTGCCGGATGAAAACTTGGCAGGTGCTCAATCCTTCTTTTTGAATCGGGGTGGTGCGCTCCCAACGGTTCCGGGCGTTTCTTTCTTCACCTACCCGCGCAGCTTTGCCCTTTCAGGCACGGGACCTGCTGTCTACAAACCCACCGGCTCGCGAGGCGGAGCAAACATTCTTTCCACCAATTCGATATTGGACGATATCCAAAAAACCCTGACGGCCAACGGCTGGACGGACTTTTATCCCGGGATGGTGAAGTTGGGAGCGGCCTACTACCCGGCTATTCTAAAAATGTTTGGTACTAAGAAAACCGTTTACGCCTATTATGGCCGATTTAAAGATGTGGCCGAGGCGGTGAAGTACGGGTATTCGACAGACGATCAGCTTTACTTTTCCAAGGCGGAAACGGTTCCCGAAACGGAAACGGAGACCGCCATGCCGGACCTCCGTTACGGCTCCTCTATTTATCGCCGAGATGAGGTCCTGACCCACCGAGGGGATGTGGAATGGCATGATCAGTGCCGCTGTTCCGACCTGACTTATGTTCCAGGCGATTTCAATGAGCCCACTTTGGAGGCCTCCGGAAATTGGATCCCCATCTCTCCGGATAACCATGACAACCAGAATTCCCCTTCCTTCCGAATCTGCCCCGACAATAAAACCTATTACACCCTCTATGAGAAATGCGTGAAGGATATTCTCGCCGACGATCCCATATTGCCGGACCCCAAGGGGCGTGTGGATTATTCGGACTACCTGGCCTCCAAGCTCGCCCATGACCCGGCCTACAAAAGCTTGAATCCCGACAACACGATTGAAACCGAAGCGCTTTCGACCAGTGCCATGCCGGAGACCCCCGCGTATTACGACCACTCGGGAGACCGGCTCAATCCCAATGTGTCGGATAACATGGACCCCCTCGACCCCGCTACGAAGTTCAACGCACGAGGGTTTGAGGGGGGGGTTCTTGGGATTGGAGAAGACGAGGTGGATTTGGATGCCACCAGCGAGACCAAGCCGCTGGTGGCGGACATGGCTTCATTCTACAACACCGTTATCGCTAACGGGCGTATGGGGCTGCTTTCGTTCTTCGGCTTGGACGACAGCTATCACGATGAAGCGTTGTCATTCGAAAAGAATTTCGGAGGACTGGATGTCTCCTTTACTTTGGACGACAAGGAATATTTCAAAGAGAACTGGAAGGTCCTCAACACCCGTGACAAATTCTTGGAATTTAAGTCGGCGCGGACGTTCATCATCCAATCTAATACGGGGAGACCTCTCAAAATCAAAATGCACGACGATACTTGGGTGACGCGGCAATACCAAAAATTCGACTTGTATTGGGACTACGATATCTTTTACGTCAACCGCTACGGCGATCCAACCAAGGTAGGGAACCTTCGGCTCGAAAATGAGATCCATTACAACTGGGATCATGAGGATTGGTCGGACAATACCAAAGAATTGAAAATGGTGGGCGGAAAGACAATCCCCTCCTCGGATCAATACGACCTGTCCAGTCGGGAGGCGCATACCGACCTCAAGAAGTTGGAGGACCGCGATTCCGCCACCTTCGATGATAAGGCCGAAGCCATGGCCAAGATCGCCTATTACATCGCTGTTTCGGAAGGCTTAGATATGGCGATGAAATGGATTTATCAGCAACGCGACAAGCCTTACGTTTATGAAGCGGCAAAGCGCCTCGAAAACCTAACGGCCGTCAAGCAATCTGCCAAGGTCGCCTACGTGATGTACAAAGGATATGTCGAGTGGCGGCGCCTCATGGATATCCTTCGGGAAATCCGCGATTCGCGGCGGGCTTTGGAGAAAAGCTTTGCGCGGTTCAAGCGCGCGTCTGGTTTGCTCGTGGACTATTACGCCAATCTCGATTACAGCAAGATCAGGCCCACAAACATCACCATGCTTTACCCCACCCGGGCAATCCGTTACTTCGATTGGTCTGTGGACGGACTGAAGTACGAAACGCTCCATTTCGAACTCGCCTTTCACGCTTTGAATCTGGATTTGGACCGGTTCCAGGACGGCCCCGGAAAGCAAACCCTGGCTTACCTCTATCAAGAAGGAACCTCCTGGCTTGCGGCTGTGGATGGGGAAAACGAGAAGCAACGGCAGACGACGCACGATGCCCTCCAGGGGGCCCAGGCTTCGCTGAAAAAAAGCGATGATAATACTTCGAACTATATCCGCCTCTCCTCCTTGACTAAGCTGGCCATTGAGAAGACGCGGAACACGAAAGTTAAATCCTTGGAGGCCTCCACCACCGGCCTCCGGAACGTGCTCATGGCGACTCAATCCGACTCCCGCGATTGGCTCACGATGCAAGACTACGCCACCCACAACCTGGCCGGTAGCCCGAAGGCCTTCGCTCGCGGCTTTGAAGACCGCTCACCCAATGCTATCCGCGACCAATTCGACGTGGCACCAGTATTTCAAAATACCTGGGTGGATCGGAAAATCGAGGAGCTGGACCAGGAGGAAAAATGAAGAAGCTTTTCCTTATCCTCCTTTTGCCGACCTTCATTGAGGCTCAAAATTCCTCCATCCTCAAGGGGGCATCGAAGTACATGCCCACCCTCTCTGAAGTCGGATTCGTCACGGGTGCCATCAACTGCTATGTCCAAACCGCGACCCTGGTTCGCGCCGTGAACAAGGAAATTGCCTATGCCAAGAGCATGGCTGGACGACTGGACGATCTGAAAGGGAAGACCGAGGAGATGTATGGCGATTTCAAATCCTTGGGCGACATCAATCCTTACAACATGGACTCCTGGGCATCCTGGCTCGATCGCGCGGATGGACTCGTGTCTGAGGAGACGGATGATTTCGTAGACATCCTATTCAATTCGGTGCTCAAAACCCTCGATACCCGCATGACCACCGGATTCTATAGCCAGGTCAATCGTGGACTGTCCTACGATACCCGTCAGGGCGATATCGCCGGCGTCCTTCGGTCCTACTATATGGGCAGGGATTATGAGAACAACCTCGAAAAGGTCCATGCAATAGCCGTCAACACCCTTCGAGTCAGCTTAATTCTGATGAAGGTGCAACTGCTCGAGGTGGAGCGGAGTCAATCCCTTCCAGGAGGCGACTCCCCCACCTTACAGGCGAGGAAAAAGGCTCTCGAAGACGACATTTCCCAATTGGAAGGGGACATTGCCAATCCTTCCGTGGGGGGGTCCGCCGAGGATAAGCAGATATCCTTCCTCATGGACCAGGCCCAGGGCCTCGGATCTGAATTCTCCATTCTGTCCGACCAGCTGGCGAACCACCAAAAGGATTTACGGGCCCTGAACGATGAATGGGTCATGGCGGCCAAAAACAAGCTTCCGAAGGACAAGTCCACCACGATTCAAAGCACGGCAACGCCCATTGCCCGCGCCACGTACGATCCCAACGACGCCGACAAGGCACCGGCGCCCATCATGGACGCGGACAAGCCGACTAAAGCGAATGTCAGCCATACCGGCTCCCCCACCTCCTTGGCGGACCTAGCGCAGCTGCAAAACAAAATTGAGTTCAAGCGCCTGGAAATGGCCGAAGCGGCCCTTCAAATGGAGCTCATGACCGCCAATGCGCGCGCTTCGCTGTTGGCGGTGGAAGCCTCCCAGAAGGAGGCGCAACGGAATGCGCGGACCAATACCACCTTTGGCTCCGAAAACCTCGCCCATGCCCTTGAGGCCATCCAAAAAGAGAGGGGTCCCTGATGCATCTTCGAAAAACTCTTCTGCTCCTTTATTTCCTGCCGGTTCTCTCGGCGGCCGACCCGGGTGTCTCCTCGAACTTCACTTTGGAAGAGAACGTCAATACGAAGAAAAGCCTGGCAAAGGTTTGGGGCAACCTCCTCGCCGGTTACCAGCAAGCGAGAAATGCCGCCAAGTCCATGGTTCGTCAGATGCAGCTCACCGCCAGCCTGGCGAACTCCATGGAAGAAAACCTTCAAGCCTGGGAGAACGTCGCCAAGCGTACCGAAGCCGTTTTGCATGCCGACATCTGGGATGAAAATCCCGTGACCTTTATCGAAAAGCTCGAGGTCAATCTCTTTGAGCAGACTGACAAGATCTTGTATTACAAGATCCCGGACGCAAAGCGCGCCTCCGAGAATTTTAATACCGCACGCCGGAAGTGGGTGGACAATCTGGACATGAAGGATGACGCCTCCTTTAATGAAGCGCAGCGATCCGAATTGGGAGTAGCCAAAACGCTTTCCCTCGGGAATGATCAGCGTCAACAGATCTCACGCGACAAAGCCGCCTACGACATCCGAACGACCTCCCTGATCAAAACGGGTGCGAGGCGAGACCAGATGGTTTATATGACCGACAACGCGGATGCCAACCTTTCCGCGCTTGGGCAATCCCTGCGCAAGATAGACGACTCCAAGGCGAAGGAAATGACGGATATCAATGGCCAGCTCGCGGAAAATGAATTTGTACTGGGGAATATGGAATCGTCGCAGGACATGGATCGCTTGGAATTACTGTCCCAAATCCTCCTTGCCAAGGCCTCTCGTTACAACCAGGTTGGCCTTGGCTCCTACCTTGCCGTGTGGCCCCTGGTTTCTCTATCCGATGAACTCCAAAAGGTACGGTCAAAATGAATCGCGTAGGACTCTCTCTCATTGCGGGATTCATTCTCATCTGCGGCGGCCGCACAGCTGCTCAGGAAGTCGATCAGACCTCCGCCCCCCTCGGCCAGTTTTTCGATCCAGACAACCTGGACAACATCAACAAACTCCAGGGGGCCGCCTCGGCGGCAAAGGACACGAAGAAAGGCGTGGAGTTGGCGAAGGACGGCAAGTACAAGGATGTGGCCGTGGATGCGTTTTCCAAATACCAGAACAGTAAGGTAGGCCTGATGAATATCATTCAGAACTACCAGAAGAAAGCCAGTAAGATCATCAACCTGGTTTCGGAGCGAGTCGACAAGTGGCGCACGACCGTACCCAAGATTCGAGCGTATGCACAGAAAACGCTCCAATATGCCGACGACTCCTTCAATTTCGCGAAAACCTTCGAGATGAGCGACCTTTGGGACATCGACCGAGATTTTTCCAAGGAAATGGAGTACCGGCTTAAGAAAGGTCAGATCCTAGGCACCTCCATCTTTGATTTCCTGATGAGTCGAGTGGAATCGAAGCCTTTCCTCGAAGGCTTGGAGCGCATCCTGAATCCAGATTACCAGGAAACCCTTTCGAAGAGCGCTTTACGCGGGTTTCACTATGACGATGTGCCTTCCAAAATGGAAAAGGTTCCCATTTTCGTTTTGAACGAATGCATGAATACGATGGGCGTGGTTAAGCAGATTACCGAAGGTCAATACGCGCCGGCCAAGGATGCTCCGGCTCTCACGCAACAACAGTACGACAACAAGCGGATTCGCGAAGCCCTTTTCGATCCAGGTTCCGGATACACCGATCAGATTTCACTTCGCCAGGATATTCTCAACAAGCAATATGAGATCGCGACACAGCGAGCCATCTTGAAGGACAAAATAGCGTACCTTGAAATCCTGTGGGGTCAAGTCGCCGCTCAAAAAATCGAGCAAAAGGAGCTGATGACGGCCGCCGCGACGCGTGAGATTGAACACTTAGCCAATCTCGATCTTAACCCGGATACATGGGTGTTTGATAAATTCGGATTAGCGGAGCCAAAGCCATGACCCCCATGGACGGCCTCAACTACCTCATTGCCATGCTCGCTGGGAATTTCTGGAAGCCGTACCGGTTCCTGGACGAAGGTACGCTGGTTTTTTCCGATTGGATGCATAGCATGCGGCCTGTATCGGCAGGGATGATTGTGCTTTTCTTTCTCCTCGAATTTATCCGGCGGCAGCGGGCCTCGCTGGAATCGGGAGAGTTCAACCTCGTGGGCCTTCTTTTTTGGACCTCCCTCCTTTCGGTCTTTTTGGTTTCGGCCAATGTCTATTGGTACGGCACGCATACGTTGGTGGAGGTGGGTTCGTCTATCGGGCGGGCCGTGAATAATGCCGCGATGGATGCGCTGGATATGGAGGTCAGCAATCTTCTCAAAGGCATATTGAAATCCACCCAAAACCCCGTCTCCTTCTTTACCGCCCTTCTCGAACTCATGACCCCGATCGGATTTTTAACCTTGGTGTCGTATTGGCTTGTCGTGGCGCTTCTCTTCGCCATTCCCCTCCTGCAATCCCTGTACGTGGCCGTGTTTGTTCTCCTCGGACCGATACTGCTTCCCTTTGCGTTGTGGGCGCCCACGCGGGGGGTTGCGAAGAAATGGCTTCTGTCCCTCCTTGGAGCCTCCTTTATCAGCGTATTTGGCATCGTGGCTTATACGGCGATCTCCGTCTCGGGGATCCTCACGAATCTCGCCGAAGCTGGGGAGAACCACGTCCTCTCCCTGGTCTACAGTTTCACGACGCTGGCGTTTCTCATCGCGGTGCCCTGGGCCTCCTTCCGGATGTTCGGAGCCCTCTCCCCTAGCGTTTCCGAAGGGCTTGCGGTGGCGATGCGAACACTCCAGCGGCTCAAGATGCCCGCGAAATCCTGAGAAGGTCCGGGCCTTGCCCGGAAACCCCTACAAACTCCACCGAAATTGACCTCGCCGGGTTTTCACCCCTCCCGGCCGGTTTTGATTCATTCCAAGGATTTATAACCGCGGGGTTAATCGTGGGCCTACGAATTATATTATATTTGATTTTAAATCACTTTTAGAATAGATTATTGGGCACGACCATGGCAGCGAAAGAGGACTTCATAGCGGCAGTAAGCAGCCTCGGGGATGTGGGAAACCTGTGGGATTGCTTCTCCATCGTCCAGGCCCGCGGATTCGACGGGAAGGCCCTTTTCGCGGCTATCCTACCCAAGCTTGTCGGCATTGGATGCGGCCTACTTACCCTTCTCACTGTTGTTCGGGTCCTCGAAATCCTGACGCGGCAGGTGGAAGGGGAAGAAACTCCTTCCCCTCTGAGCTTGGGTGCGGAGGCGACCTTATTGGCTGTCCTCATTATCGCGTACGACCCTCTGCTTCTCCTCATCCCCAAGATTTTCGACACCCTGGGGCATTCGCTTTCGGACCTTTTCAAGGCCGATTTGGCGGCCCAGCTTGCCGGTTCCCTCGAATCCCTTGGGAATGAGAAGCTGACCGACTTCCGTTTCTGGACGGGTGGCGCGTTCACCATGAGCATCGTGGGAACCTTGTCGGCAATGCTGTCCTTTGCCGCGCTGGTTCTCGTCTGGGTGATGGCCAAGCTTCAGGCCTACCTCTTTACCTTTTGGTACTTACTTGGCCCTATCGCCCTGCCGACTTTGATTTTCGCCCCCCTGCGCCGGATCGGTCTCGCATGGCTTTCGTCCTTCCTTGGGACCGCGTTCATGTCCATTACGGGTTCTCTGTTTTATTTCATTATGGTCCGCTCGTCCTGGCTTCCCAAGGCGTTCGCGGCCGGCGGAGTGTCGGATTATCTCGCCTGCCTCGTGTATTCCCTGCTCTGCATCCTTCTACTGGTCAGCATCCCCGTTTTCTCCCTGAAGCTCTGGTCCGGGATTGAAATGGGAGGCGCCGCCGCCTTTTTCGGGGCGAGGTCTCTGATGAACAAGGGGGCCGGGGCCAGCGCCGCGGCCTGGCAAAAGACCCGGGCTGTGGCCGGCGTATTTCGTTCCAGCCCCGCTATCAAACCTGTCACCCCGCCGCAGGCGCCCTAGGAGGTTCTATGGCCGTTTTGGATTCCTATACAGCCGCGGTCGAAGAATTGGGGGCCGTCGGGCAAATGTGGAACCCGTTCCAACTCATCTACACGGGCGACCAAGCCATTAATCAGTGGGCAACCTTCATCCACTCCATGCAGCGGATAGGGATTTGCATCCTGGTCTTTATGGCCGCACTCCGTTTCGTCAAGATGTACCTGGACGAACTGAGCGGCATCCCCTCTATTGCGGGCATGCTGGGCGTTGGCGTGGAAATGGTGCTTACGGCTGTTTTCCTCCTCAACTACACCTGGTTCGCGGAGGTACTTCCCCTTCTCTTTCATCGCCTGACCTCCAGCATCCTCAACAACTACGACGGGGACATGATGAAGCAGGTCGTCACAGCCTTGCAGGCTGTAGGATCGGAAAAGTCTTCGGACACCAAGTGGTTCAGCCTCAACATTGCTTTCGCGTCCATCCCGAACATCATCTCAACCGCCATGGCGGGCCTGGCGATGGCCTTGTATTGGGTCATGAGTAAGTGGCAGGCGGTTCTCTACACCTTCTGGTATTTGGTCGGGCCCTTGCTGATGCCTTTTTACATCTTCCCGCCCTTCCGGAGCGTGGCGGAACGCTGGTTCGGCTCGCTCCTCGGGGCCTCCTTTATGGGAGTGGTCGGGAGCATCATGTTTCTGTTGATGGTGCGGATGGAGTGGCTTACAAAAGCCTTTTCCTCCGGGGTCAATTCCAGCTATACGGCGGCCATGGTGTTCAGCATTCTCATCCTCCTCCTCATGATCAGTATCCCCAAGCTTTCGAATTCGATCTGGCAAGGGATCGCGGCTTCAGCAGCGCAAGCGGTCGCCGCAGCCTCCATGTTTGGAGGCATGGCGGCCTCTACGGCCGTCGCAAGCGCTGGCGGTGCCCTCCAAGGAGCCGGGACCACCGTTCGGGCCGGAACGGGGCTTGCCGGCGTTCTCAATCGGTACGCAGATACCGCCGGGGAAGGCATGAGCACTGGGGATCGCATCCGGGATGCCATACGCAATCGGGATGCGTACAGGCGTGCGGGTGGGAGCAAGACCATGGGAGAGCGCGTCCTTGCGGGGACGCATCGCATGGGTGCAGGGATGGGAGATTTTGGGCATGACGTACTCATGTCCCAGATGCCCTCCTCGGTGCGCAATCTCGAGCGTACGATGGCGACCTCCGAAAAGGATAAGCAGGTGAAGCGCGACCAGGGCAATTTCCGCGAGCAGCTGGCGGAGCGGGTCGGACCGGAGCGCGCAGCCAGCGTGATCCTCCCTGAGGGGTGGATGGTCCGGCCTGGCATTAACCAGACCTATGAAGCGGCCTTGGCCTCCAACGTAGACCGGGTCGCCAAGGACTTGGAGCGTCAAGAGAGCCAGGATGCCGTGCGGACGGCCGCAGCCGGCCTCGTGGGCAAGGAGGCGGCGGCGAACCTGAAGATGCCTCCTTCCTTCTCATTGAAGCCGCGGTCTGGACAGACTCAATCCGATGCAGCCTTGGCCGCGGCGGACAGCATGCTCCGAAAGCAAGGGCTTATGGATGAGCCCACCCAGGTCCGCATCGACCATGCGGCCGTGAAGGATTTCATGTTGACCAAGCTCGGCCCCGAGAGGGCCGGTGACATCCTCGTTCCCTCCGCTTGGCGGGTGATGCCGAAGAAAGGCCAGTCGCGAAAGGAAGCCATCGCCGGCTCGGCAACGGCCTTGATGCAGCAACTCGGTTTGATTGACCAGAAGGGCAGCAACCGAATCGCGAGCCGGTACACCTACTCCCAGGCTCGGAAACGGAAAGACGAACCCCCTAAACCCAAGGAAGGCGACAACGCATGATCCTCCCAAACGCCCATCGACAGGACCGCGCCTGGTTTGCCGGGCTCCTTTTCGAAAACCAAGCTTGGAAACTCTGCTGTCTCATCTTGGGGGCCGGCTTCGTGGCCATGGGCGCCCTCGTCTTTTGGGACTTGAAACGGCCGAAGGAGATTTACGCCTTCGACGCCTCGACCGGCCGCACCTATCTCACCGGACGACTCACCCAGAATCATGTCGAGAACATGCTGCTTTACGCCACCAAGACCTTTACCAGTGACTTTCTCAATTACGACTACCTCTCCATTGAGCGGGCCCGATTGGCCGCGTTTACGCGGATGTCGCCGGCGTTACAGTTGAAATTTAGGGATGAGCTGTCGGCCGAAGGGGCTATCAAGGACGCCATCGCAAACAAAACGCACTACGAGCTCGATTTCGTGACCGAGCCTTCCGTCATTTTCAGGTCCCACCCGAACTATCGGACCTTCACCAAGGTTCGACGCATTATCACGTTCCCGGACGGGAAGAACCTTGAAAAGGAATTCAACCTGCGCCTCACCTGGAAAATGATGGATTCTCGTCCGGACCGGCCTGACGGCTTATATGTCACCGATATCGAGCGCATCGATCCGAACGACAAAAAGCAATTAGACGCCCTGCTCAACCAGATTCATTGAGGTAATGCCCATGAAACCCATTTTGACCTTACTGCTTTTCCTTCTGTCCCCCGTTTTGGCGGCGGACAAGTTCACCATCACGGCGACCAAGGGCGTCTATCCCCTTTATTGGGATGCGATCTATACGGTCAACGTGAGCAATGCCTACAGCACCGTTATCGAGGCGCCGCCTGGATACGTGGTGCAGCAGGTCATTCTCGGCGACTCCAAGCTTTTTCACTCGGAAAACTTTGATAGCCGCGTGGTCATCAAAAAGATCGCACCGGATTCCGCTCGAACCAACATGATCCTCATTCTTCAGGGGCCGGAGAAGGTGGACAAGAACGTCACTTTCGAACTCACCGGGGCGGCGGCACCACACGTTTCCAACATCCAGTTCTCCATTCCTTCGGACAGGGAGTTGAACGCGACCCTGGAAGCGGCCAAGGCGCACTATATGGAGCAACTCAACCAGGCCTTGGCAGATCAGGAAGCCAAGCTCAAGCAAGACGTAGCGGTGCAGACGATGAAAGAGGTCGTTTCGTTCCGCTTCGGAGAGTACCCCGATGGAACCTCCACCAAAGAGCTCGGCGCTAAGGTGTACCTCAATGCGGTCTTGAACAGCGGTGGCGCGGGATACATCTATTTCTCGACCGACGCTGAAGATCCGAATTGCCAAGTCGTTTCCCTTCAAAGCGTGAAGGGAAAGGATTTGAATAAGTCCGTCAAACTCATCCACAGCCATGTGGAAAAAGGCTGGACCTACTACGTGTACCAGACGACCCCCTTCCCTAAAACCGGGAAGAAGACGAAGTACGACTTCGAGTACAAGATCTATCAGGAGCACGCCACCATCACCGCGAAGATCCTCTGAGGAGTTGACCATGGAAAACCAGACCCCGAAATCCGAAGACGAAATGTTGAAGCGGCTCCGCGAAGAGGACGCCCATTTGCCTCAAGCGGACAAGGGCAATAAGAAGGCCATGCAAATCGGTGTTTTTGCCACCGGGCTCGTGCTCCTCACGGGCATTTTCTTTTGGCTCTTTGCGGAATCACCCGCGGCCAGCCCGAAGAAATCCGATAAGGTCGCCGCAGCCAATCGCGGACTATCCGCGGCTGAGGGAATGCGGACCGAAAAGGAGCTCTTTGGCCAGGCCGAAAGGAATGGAACCTTAGGAGCCGCGGCCAAGCCAGAATCCAAGATTCCCGGTTTAGCCAATTCGGGGTTTCCCGATGCCGGGGATCCAAACGCGGCGACCAAGGACTTCGAGGATGTCCAACCGAAGGACCCCTCCCCCACCATTCCCGTTCGGAAACCCCGGGGCCCCTTACCGGGCGGGAGCGGCTCTGGCGCTGCGCCATCTCATGTGCCTTCGGAGTACCATCTCTCCCGGGAATTGGAAATGAGGCTCTCGGAGCCCTATCAGAAGGCGCTAGCGTTCTATGCCTCGGAGCAGGTCGTATTCAACCGCGCGGCGAATAACCTGGGGGCCGCTTCCGCAAATCCGTTGGGGGGTGTCGACTCCAGCCTACGGAACTTGACCGACCGGCCGGCCGGCTTCGCGGGATCGAAAATTGTCGTCTCCGCAGGGAGCGAGCTCACGGCCGTGCTGAATGAAACCTTGAATACCGATTACCCCTCAATTGTCAAGGCGACCCTGACCTCTCCTCCGGAGTTGGCGGGAGCGATTGCCCTCTTATCCTATGCCCTTGGGAATGAACGTGCGACCGCACAGGTCGGGAAAATCGTCCTTCCGGCAAAATCCGCCGCCGTCAAAGCGAAGGAGGTGACGGTCGCATCTGTGGTGAAGTCCGGGCTCCCCGGCCTGGGCGGGGATGTCAATCATCATTGGGGGCCCCAGATTGCCGCGGGCCTGGCCAATGCCGGCCTCACCGCCGGCGCGCTTGCGTATGCCTCAAGCCAAAGTTCTTCGGACAACCTGGGCACGGCCGTTCTGCTTGCACCTGTGATTCAACAAGGTGTCGAAGGTGTCCTCAAGCCCATCAACTACCTGGGTCGCGACCGGCCAATCACCGTGACCGTGCCGGCCGGGACCGAATTCACCATCCTGGTCACGGAAGGATTCGAGGTGTCCCCATGAAAATCGTGTATGTCCATCCGAGTCTCCGGAATAAAGCCGTCCTGGCCGCCATCGTGGCCATAGGATACCTCCTTCTGCTTTTATGCGGGTTTTATTTCTCCCGCGAGGAAGTCGGTGGGGTCGTGGCTCAGAATCAAACCTTCATCCAAATCAAATCCTTTTCGGGTTGAAAGGAGTGACCATGCGATTTGCCGTTATACTCGTTTTGCTTGGCGCGTTGCTCGCGCGTGGGGAGTCCGCTCCTCCTCAATGCGAAGAACTGGGGCGCCGCGCCGCCGTATCCATTGCGCGACTCGACACGGCGTTTCGCCTCCAAGGGGCTCGGCTCAAGGGGGAAATCGAGATGTCCAAGACGGCCTTGATCGGCTGCGTTGATGCGAATAAGCAGGTTGAGACGCGGGCTTCCCTCCTGTGGTTCCTTCTCGATTTCGGGTTCCTAATTGGAACGCCTCTCCTGGTATTGCACCAGCGCCGGATGCGGAAGGCCATCCTGGTGCTCAATCAATCTGTAGCGGAGCAAAGGCCCGAACATTCCAAGTCATACATCCCGAAACAAGGGTACTTCCGAGGATTATTGGCTTTACTTGTGATCGGAATCGTGGGGCTGAACCTGGTGGCCTTGGTTTTATGAAAGCCTTGGTCTTTGGGCTCGCTGCTCTCGCCCTTTTAGGGTGCAAGGAAAGGGAGGGGAAGAAGTATCCCGGTCCTACGCCCTCCCTTACCCAATCCGCGGATGGGTTTCGAGAGGACCTGATTGCGTTTTCGAAGGATGCCGCTGGGATTCCACGTGAGGGCCAAGTGGATTCCGTCGTGAAGGGGAAAGTGATCCCGCTTCCGGTTAAAACCGCACCGCACCATGTTGCCCGAAAGACGCTCGTTCCAAAGCCCCTATCGAAGGATTCGAGCTTGGTTGGCGACACCCTTCCCTATTCACGTCCCTTCTCGGCAGGAGAAGTCAGCCGCTACGTGGAAGAACATTATCGGGCTGCTTTCGCTCAACTCCTGACCTCTGACCCGCGTTTTGACAGGACTGTGGAGGAGGGTCAAGTCTATTCCCAAGATGGAGCCTTCTCCTTGCTTCGGGCGCGGCGGGCACTGTCTATCGGGCATTTTGAGGAGGCCTTAGTCCAGGCCGAGCTTGCGGCCAAGCGCGGGTCTCAACTCGATCCTGACACCAAAAAATCGGCCAGCCGCATCCGATGCGAGACGCTCGACTCCATCCGGCGCCTGCGGCCCAGTGAAGAGGCGCGGGCCGCCGCCTCCAAGGCCTGGCTGTCTTATAACCTCACCTATTCCTCAAACTGAAAGGTCTGCATTATGGCCCGGAAAAAAGTCCTTGAAGAGGCTCGAAAAATCCCCATTGTCAGCTATACCACCGAATCCCACGCGGAACGGGTTCGGGAATTCGTCGATCGCGAGGGCAAAGGCGCAACGCTATCGACTTGGGTGCTTCAGCTGATAAACCAAGTCGTTCCCATTCAGGCCCCGGTGGAGGAGCCGGTTTTCTCCAATGCGTAGCGTAGCGTTCCTTTCTCTGTTCTGTCTTGTTTCGCCCATCCTTGCTGAACGGGTTACGGCAACGGCGCACCTCAATGTCCGGACGGGGCCTGGCATGGGTTTTAGCAAGGTGTGGGTGGCGACTCCGGGAACGGGGTTTCCCTTGCTCAAACGCGAAGGGGATTGGCTTAAGGTTCAGCTCATTCAGTATACCCCCGGCGACGGTGCCGGTTTCTATGTCGATACGGCCGCGGCGGCCGCGAAGTCGGGAGATACCATCGAGGTCGCCCACCTCACCGCGCATGGCAAAAAAGTATCGGAAGAATATTTAGCGAAGTCCGCTTTGCTCCCGGTTCGTGGTGCCCGGGCCGTCTTGCTCCCTGGATATTTTCAAGTCCACATCCGGCGAAAAGGGTGGATTTTTGCAGGGTATACGCAGGGTCCCGCCGCCGAATCGACGGCGCGAAATTCGGATCGCCTGGCACCATTGAAGCTGCCGGGTCCCCCGCCGGCGAAAACGACCCTCAATTGGGCCAGCCTCCGTGTGGCCACCCCTCTGTATTTGCCCGCACCTCTCCCCCGTCAAATGGGCGTTCTCGACTCGGGAGCTTTGGTTCAAATATTGGGAGAGGAGGGGCCCTATCTCAAGATTCAGGTTGCCTCTTCCGATTTGAAAGACACCCTTTACATGGATCTGAATCAGTTTTATGACACCAACGGCGGTGATACGGCCACGCTGGTACTTGGGACTAAGGATGCCATCCAGCCCGTAGGCGCTGTCCGTAAATCGCAGGTGCAATTCGATCCGAATCGGGCCTTTTTCGGTCCAGGGATTTCGCGCCTCGTCCCCGTTGCCCTGGATCTGCCGCTCCTGGTGGAAGCGAAAGCGGCGAACCGCCTCACTTCATACGAGGATCTCACCTTGGCTCTTCGGGGCCGCAAGGAAACGCATCCGGGAGCGTTCCTATCTAAGGATGCGGCATCGGCATTGGTCAAACTAGCTGGTGAAGGGCTCGATGCCGTGCTCGCGCCCAAATGGTTTCTTGAGAATGATTCCGGCCATCTGGTCCTTGGTCTTACTCTCAAGACCCTAGCCGCGCGCGAGGCGGGACGGGGGCCGGAGGAATATTTTTTCCACAAATATGTGCGGCCGGTGCTGGAAGCCTATCGGCCCTCCCTGGCCGCCTTGAAGCCATTCCAAACCCTGCTTGTGGAGGTGCAATACCTGGAGCCCGGCTTTTCTGGCGCGGCGCTTCGTTTTAAAACCCTCAGCTACCGCCTTCCCTCGTCGGTCCTCGTCGATCTGGATCAGGGTAAAACCACCTACCGCGACGTATTCCATCTGGCGGCCGCCGAGCATCTTGGAGGGGCCTCATGAAGACCATGGGACTCTTGATTCTTGTGGCGTCGGCTTATGGCGCCGACTTCGCGCTCCTTTCCAAGGCGGATGTGAAATCCTTCGAATCCTCCTTCGCCAGCATCGAAGACGCCTTTCGGGAGCGCAACCTCTCCCCTATTGCCAGTTTTGGTCCAAGCATCCTCAGCCGCTATTCGGCCTTGCTCTTGCAGGCGGACGCCTACACCAAGCGCGCGCGCCCGTCATACCAGCGGCTTGATTCCTTGGTAGCGTACGCCATTGTGCGCCTCAGGGTTGATTCCATAATCCAAGGTGCGGGAGATGCCGCGGAATCCGATCCCACGCCCTTGCGCCAATTGGATCGCGTCCTAGCCGTACTCGTCCCGAGCTCGAACCTTTGCCTTCTGGATGGAGCCTACTGCGACGGCACCACATCACGAATTCGCGGGCTCCTTGAGGAGAGGATCCCGAAGTGTGTTTCGGCACTTCGGATGAAGTCCCAGGAGGATCGTGCCCTGGAATTGCTTTCGGGTCTTTCCTATACCTCCCCGGCTTTGAAAAAGGCGGCCCAGTCGGTGGAGTCGGGAGTTGAAAAAGCGTATCGAGCCGTGCTTTCATCTACCGACCGGGAGGAGGTCCTGGCGTTTCAGATAAAGTACCCGACCTATCACGCGGAAAAGGTTAAAGAACGGCTTTCGAGCCTGGAAGCGGATGAGATGTACCATTTGTTGAAATCCGGTAGCCGGGACGAGCTGGTCGCCTTCCTGAGCCGGAGCCCGAATTCCCCCTATACGCCCGAGGTTCGGAAGAAGCTGGAGCCCATTCTCTTCCGCGACGCCGTTGAAGAATATGACCCTGCTGCCGGCCGCCTCTACCTTTCCCTCTTCCCTACGGGATCCGAGCGGGGCCGGCGCGTGGGTGAAACCCTGGCTTGGCTGTTCCGGCCGGCGGCCGATACGGGTGCCCCTTCCACGCCGTGGGCGCCCTCGCAGGAGGCCGCCCGTGCCGATACCCTTGGTCCGGCTGGAGATGGGCCCAGAACCCCTCCGGGGCCCTCCCCTATCCCTTCTTTGGCAGACCACGACTTGGGACGGCTCGGAAACGGACAGCCATGAAAGCGCTCGGCCTCGTTCTCCTTCTAAGTGGATTTGTGTGGGCCCAGACCGGCTTGGACCTGTGCTTTCAGAAGCCCTTTGGCGGAACCGCCGCCGGCCGCACCGGTATTGCTTCTCTATCCTATTACGCCCCGTCCTGGAACCGGTTGCCCGGCTTTTCCGAGTACGGCTTGGTCGGGATGCCTCCCATCGGCTTCAGCGAGGAGGATCCCTTGGACCATCGCCGCACTACTTCGTTTGTCGGGCTTTACGCCGGACACCTGTTTCTTCTTTACGGCGGCCGGTTGCGGCCGGGCTTCACTCTCGGAACGGTCTGGGAGGAAACGGCCAAACCGGAATGGTACCAGGCCCAGGATGGGGGATTCCAAAAAAGGAACGTGGCCGATTCGAAGTTCGGTCCGTATTTCGCTTTTAAGGTCCAGGCGAGCCTCTTCAGTTTTATTTTATCCAGCCGAGGATGGGGTGCTGGAATAAACCTGTCCCTTTAAGGAGAACGCCATGAACAGCCGTATTTTCAATTTCTTACCTCTCTTAGGAGTCCTGTCCATCGCTGCTTGCAACAGCGGTTCGACAACTGGCCCGGACGTGCCCAACAATTCCGCAAACCCATTTACGGGAAAGTGGAAGTATGTGAAATATATCGAGTACTCGAACAACGGTGCGGACACAGCCGACCTGACTGATCAATACAAAACGTATTTCCTCGTTTTCTATGACACGACTGGTCGAAGGATTATTCCCTCCAGGCCAACGGCCGCACAAGACAGTCTTCATTACAAGTACACTTCCGATTCGTTGTTCACGACATCCTTTGTGGACAACTTCCTTAACTATCAAGGCAGGCCATATGTATTCAAAGGCAAGGAAAAGGATACCTTGGATTTTACTGATCCTGATCACGTCGAAATTCTCATACGCGCAAACTAAGTTCCCCCTTCTTGGGCAAACCTGGGTATTCGTCAATGGCGCATCTGAGGAGACACACATTGTTAAATCAGTTGCAGATTTTACTCCCTCAAAGATTATTGTTGCGTCATTTCGCTTGGACAATACCGTTGACGTTCAATACGCAAACCTTTCTGGGGTTTTTTGCCGATCAACTTCCGAAGCCGTCGATTCGATAGGCGTTCAACTTAAAGCCAATTTCCTTCCTGGCCAATACTTTAACTCAACCCTCCGAACATTTCCCGACACAGCTTATAGCTGCGACGAAGCTCTGAAGAAGCTCACCAATGATGGGCATTTCTCCAGATATTTTATTAACGATGTCGAGGTAACCCCTTCCTCTTCAGAGTCCGACTGGCATTGGTCTTTCAGCGAGCCCACCTGTTATGCTTCGCGGGCCGCTATTGCACAGGATCGAGTCGATAAAGAACTCTGCCAAGACGGATGGTGTTCGGATCCTACACCGGATCCGAAGAGCCCCTATCAGGAGGCCTGCGATGAATCGTATACGGAGTGCCGGCATTACGTGGATGAATCCCAACTTAAAAGCAAACCCTCTACGACCCAGTTCTGGAACCTCCATGTCCCCGCTAAAATTGTTCTCCACCCGAAGCACCACAGCACCGGCCGCATCATGAAAGAAATTTCTATGGATGAAGCGGAAGCAACGGCCATGCGCCAGAAGGCATTGGACAACCCTGACGCAGATGAATTCAAACCCTACCTCAATCCCGTTTTCGATGATAGCGCTTCGGTATATTTTTCTGGACAATTTCTCGCGACCGCTTCGACCGCGGCAACCACTTCGGAACTCAATTTCGATTTGCCGGCCCCATCTGAGGGCGCATCCAGCTTCGGCCACGATCCAGGGCGAGCCTACCGCATTCGTTCCTTTTCGGACAAGGAAGGACTCCAGGCAGCGCTCCTGATGCCATTCGCGAAAAACGACGAGGACCGGGAATTCCTGCGCAACATCGACCTGAATTGCCCTGGCTGGCAGTACAAAGATGAACGAATCGGGGAGCGGGCCTACAGCATTCGGAGCGATATCGATGCCACTTTGCCCGATGTCTTACCTACAAATCCGACCGACGAGCGTTGGAAGAAGGTCCGGCAAGAAAAGGTACCCACGACGGGAGGCGGGTTTTTCATTCGCACCTATTACGAGGATGATCGAATTCTTACAGGCCAAAAAGCATTGGTGCGAAACCCCTCGTTTACTTACTCGGATTATTTTTGGAAAGGGTGTCCTGACCTTGAGGCACCCCCCTTTAACATGACGAAATCGCAACTGGCGGGCGTGCTAAACATGAATATTCCCACCTGCAATAACGCAACCCTATTTCTTTCCCCAGAGGTGTACGGCAACATTGCTGAGACGTTCTCGAAATCATCGGAAGGTTTTGAACGGTCTCTGGCGCAGAAACGAATTTTAGAGGCAAGGGCCCTGTTCGGTAAAAGCATCAATCGTGAACGAATCACGGACGAGTCCTGCCCGGAGACCGCCCTAGATATCCTCTTGCAAAGGATTCAATGATGCGCACGCGGGGCTCCATCTTCCCTATCGCTATCCTGCTCGCGGCACAGGTTGGTTTCGGGCAGGCTCTCCTCAACCCCACTACCACCCAGCCGGGTACGCCAGAAGAAAGCGGTATCGTCACCACGCTTGCGCTCACATACGTGAAAGTGAGAAATACTGTTCGGGACGCATATCTTTCCATCCAGTATACCAAGGGCATGATTCAGACTTTGGGCGATCAGAAGGACTGGGTCGAGCGAAATTTAAAAGGATGGGACCAGGTCCGTAAGCGTGTGGTGCGCCTGGTTGAGGAGCCGGGACGTTGGGACAATAAGTTAGTCGAGCTTGAAAGTATCTTCGACAAAACCGATTATCTCCTCTTCGAGGAGTCCAAAGCATTCGATGACCTCATGTACAGGCAGGAGCGATATTGGGACAGGCTGGGCGAAGTAGGCACCTTTGTAACGAGCAGCCACCCTTACGTTTCCGATTTCTTCAAATTCAACGGAAGCCTCTACCGCTCGGATCCGGGGTTCGTGCCCTCGGTCACGGGCGCCGACGTTGAGAATGACGGCATTCATCGCGATATGGAAACACAACGGCTCAATGAAGTTAAGGACCGAATGGCCGTAACTCCTGAGGGGAAGGTTAGAGATGCAACCATTCTTGCAGCCTCACGTGCTCAGGCACAAATAGCATCCATTCGAAGAATGAAATCTGAACGGGCAGCAGACTTGCAACAGAATCTTGCGCTCATCAAAGGAAGCGACAAAATCAACACCCAGGAACTGGGCCGAACATTGGTGGACCTTAAAGGCCTGGATAATGATATGGACGATTTGGCCCTTCGGAAGCTTGAGCTGGAACTGCTTTTTTCTCAGTATGGGACTGCCCTATATGACCTGTCGAAGAAGCGGGCCGGGGAAATGGAGACTGCCGTTTCCTCCGAAGAACTAGCCTCCCAGCTAAGGCACCCATAAATAGTCGGTCCTCAAAAACGGTTCGGCGTGGAAAATACATCCAAAACCGGACTCCTTGACACGATCCTATAAGCGGACTGTAACTAACTACGTCCCTGCGCTTGATCTCCCCCCAGTTGGAGTCCAATAGCGCTTCGGAACAGCCTGATTTTAAAGTTCACGCCAATCACCTCCGGACCAAACTTCGACTTTGGTGACGGGGTGGATTTCCCAGAGGGTGGCGCGGGTCTTGCCTATTTGGTCCGGGTGTTCGGGGTCATACATGACCCAGCCAGAGACGCGGACGCGGGCCCGGTCGTGGGCCAGGCGCGTGAAGAAGCGCAGGCGCCAGGTATCGCCGTGTTGCTCTTGCCAGTAAGGCGTGGGTTCGACGACGACGGAATTGGCTCTCATAGCCTTGGCGGCGGCTTTGTCGCCGGCGAGTGGAGGTTCGGGGGCGATCCAGACGTGATAGTCGTGGCGGCTCTTGGACTGGCAGTTGCAAGCCTCGGGGCCGCTTTGCTTGGCGTCGATGAGGAATCCCTCCAAGGCCACGGATAACCGGTTGACGCTGTCGATCTTGGCTCGGTCCTCGGCCGAGAACTTATCCATGTGTTTGTGACGGTCGTCAATGGTCGGCGTTGAAGTCAAGAAGGCGCGGACCGGCATTCGGATATAGGAGCCGGGCATCTGGGTCCGGTTCTTGAGTTTGTTCAGGGTTGTGTCTCCCCCACTTCCAATTGCCGGACAATCCTGGGCGGCGGCGAAAGAGGCGACACAAAGGGCTACGGCAAAAATAGTCGCTATGATTTTCATTTGGCTTTTCGGATTGGAACACTATGGAATTGAATCATGAAACGATCCTCCGAATCTCAAGGGAGGGTGGATCTGAGAGGAGTACCATTTGGATATTGTTTCCAGCCGGGACGAGGCGATTCAGGAGGCCAAGGATGCTGGTTTTGTAATGGTCTTTGATTTCATCGGAGAAGGTAGAGACGTCGATGGTGTCCAATATTTCAATGCGCTGGGATTTAGTAGGAGGAGTGTGGTTGGCGATTGAGGTCAATGGATTTGAAATTGCTCTTGCTTCACCAGAAATCGGAAGTTTACCCTGTTTTTTGAGTTGGGCTTTGATGTTATAGAATTGGACTGTCGTTAGGCGCGGGAGCCTCAGCTCCGCCACTAAGTCCGAGTAAGAAACCCTTGGGTGTTTTAAGATATGGAAGCGAGTAGCTTTGAGCATTTCCGCCTTGTCAGTATTCAGCATTCAAATTCCTTGGTAAAAGCAAAGGGCCGTCGACTAGCGGACTTCGAATTCCGTTCAGGCACGGGTTACCTATCGTATTAAAGGGTTAATAGGGATTCAAGCCTCACTCCAACCGGTACTTCTCCATCAGATCCTTGAGCTCCTTACTGAGGCTCCCTCGGTTGTAACCACCCCTGACCTCCCAGGATTCACTCCCCTTCATGAACTTGGCCTCCTTCAAGACCCGGTCCATCACCTCATCGTGTGGATATAGGTAGATGGCGTCCTCGTCACGGAAGCAGATCCAGATATCCTTACCGCAGTACTTCTTGTCGAGCGTCCACCGCCCCTTGAGCTGAACCTTGAGGAAAGAATCTGTGTTGAAATGCTGAGCAATGAAATCCGCTCCATTCCAATCGTCCGAGAGCTTGATCACCTTAAAGCCGTAGTCTGCGAGTATTGCAGCGGCTTTCTGAAAGTTGAAGATCTCCTGCTGCTTCGGGGTGAGGTCTGTATACTTGAGCTTGGGGAACTGCATATTACCATTAAGCATATGCGGATTGGGGCTCAACAAAAGACGGAGCCAAAGCATCCCTGAGCACGGCTTCGAGAAGACGCTGGCTATCCGTTTCGGCGGATAATATTTTGGTCTCAAGCTGGTCACATAGCCCCATCAACTCATCGACCCTAGCCACAATTCGGTGTTGTTCGGCCAGGGGAGGGAGTGGGATAAGCATGTTCTTAAGTGCCGTCCCATTCACATTCGCCTGCCCGGTTTGTTTTTTAATATGGGGAACGACTTGCGTTTCACGAAATACAGGAGAATTCATTGCCGTGTTTAGGAATTGTGCGCTGCTCCATTTAAGTGAAGGTCGAAGGCGAATTAAATACGATGCGAATGTTCGCATACCGGCTTCTCCTAGATAAATCCCAGTCTTTCCGACAAGCTCAGCACTATTCGTTCGATTATAGAGCAGATCGAACTTGTTTAGGTAAAGCGCGGGTAGATCCTCTGAAGTTTCTGGAATTCGTTTCTCATTTCCTAAGACAACGAAACCGTCTTGAACGTTGCCCATGGAAAGAACTGGCACACCATTCTCCGAAGGATAGGATTTTTGCGACGTGCCATATTGCGTGAATAGGAACGTATCCCCAACACGCGACCAAACCCACTTACCCGGGACACCAAAGGGTAGTTCGTTCGTTTCGAATGGATCTTCTGGCTCATAGCGTCGTATAAGACCTTGATCGATCAGAGCGACACGCTCTTTCGCAATCCTCTTCAGCAACTCCCCCGCCGGTTCATCCTTCGGATCCTGCGGCACCAATCGCCCCCGTACAGCCAGGTTTAGAATTGCCTGCCGGAGCTGCTTGATATGTTCCGGTCGAGCGGTCAGGCGCGGAAGGTGAGCAAGATGGAATCGGGCCGCCTCCTTCAAAGCCCCAGAATCTTCGGCGGCGCTGATTCGGTTTAAACTGGAAGCCACCAGTCGATCCCGTTTCGCTTCCCGATCGGCCTTGGCCTTTTCAAGCAGGTCACACAGCCCCATCAACTCATCAACCTTAGCCACAATTCGGTGCTGTTCTTCGATGGGGGGGAGTGCGAAAGGAGATGCTACGATTTTTTCTCTGGAAATATTCGGCTGGGCTCCTCCTTCACTTTGACCCTGGAAGTCGGCTCGCCGAGAACGAAGAAACAGAAAGAGATATTTGTTAAGCACGCCCAAAAATGGAGTGCATCCGCAAACTGCCTGGTTTGTAACGGCTGGCTCAGCAAGGATCGCAAGTTTTCCGATTGTTGCGCCGTACATAGCAATCAAAACGTCTCCAGGCTGGTTCATCCTGAAGGAGCACTGGCGTAAAGCCAGGTTTGATACTCGCTCACTTGAACCACTTAGCGCTACCGAATCGCCCAATTCACCACTTTTTAACCAGGTAATATCGTTTCCATATAAATCAAGGTTCCCTCTGGGAGGTGTACTTCCAGATCCCCAATCCCCGATATCTCCCAGTCTAACCCACATCCAACTGGTCGGAACTGGAAATGGATAATCCTTAACAGCCATTGGGTCTTGAGGAACCCGCTTCCGAATCCTTCCTGTTTTTTCAAGCCGGGCTTTCTCGGCCTGCATCCGATTGTAAAGTTCCGGTGCCAGCTCGTCAGCTGTATCCTGTTCTAATAGCTTCCCTCGAACAGCTAATTCGAGTACGAAGTCACGTATTCGCTGAATCGCTTCCGGCGCATCACTAATGCGATTGAAATGTTCTATTAATATTTCGCGATTCATCGAAGCAGCGCCTCACCAAGAATGGCCTTTAGCTTATCCCGCAAATCCCCGGCTTCCAGTTCCGCGGCCTTCAGTTGATTCAGAATATCTTCCGGATCCCCATGATCTTCCGCGATCGTATGTGGGTTCTTGAAGTCCAGGTTAAAATTGCGGGCCTTGATTTCGTCGAAGGTTACATTCCAGGCTACTTCATTAGCCACTCGGCCCTTACGCTTTACCCCACCCCACCACTCCACACAATCTTGAAGGTATTCGACCTTGATGGGCCGAGTCATGGAGTAGGCTTTCTGCCCTTCTGGAACCTTGTGCTCGTAGAACCAGATATCCTTGGTCGGCTCGCCTTTCTCAAAGAACAAGAGGTTGGTGCCAATGCTGGCATAGGGTTTAAAGACGCTATTCGGTAACCGTACGATAGTGTGCAAGTTGCATTCTGCGAGCAGGTGCTCCTTGAGTCGTGTTTTCACGCCTTCACCAAATAAGGAGCCATCCGGCAATACGATGGCGGCGCGACCACCTTTCTTAAGCAGCCGAATGAACAAGGCCAGAAATAGGTCCGCCGTTTCCTTGGTTCTAAAATTGGCTGGGAAGTTGGTCTCAATCCCATCTTCTTCGCTCGCCCCAAAAGGTGGGTTGGTTAGAATGATGTCTACCCGATCCTTCTGCTCATAGCTGACATAGGGCCGCGCGAGGGTATTGTCATGGCGGACAAAGCTGGGATCCTCGATACTATGCAAAAGCATATTGGTCACGCAGAGCATATGCGGAAGCTGCTTTTTCTCCACGGCTCGAAGGCCGGACTGGAGCGCCTGCTCGTCCTTCACCTTCTTCACATATTTTTCGCGCATGTGCCGAATGGCGCATGTTAAAAATCCACCCGTGCCGCATGAAGGGTCGAACAAGACCTCGCCCGGCTTCGGGTCGATCCGGTCCACCATGAAGGAGGTGAGCGCGCGGGGGGTGTAATACTCCCCCGAGTTCCCGGCGCTCTGCAAGTCATTCAAAAGCTGCTCGTAGATGTCGCCAAAGTGTTTGCGCTCGGATAAGTCGTTGAAGTCGACTTCACTGATTTTGTTGACGACCTGTCGGAGCAGCTGGCCGGACTTCATATAGTTGTATGCGTCTTCGAAGACGCTCTTGACCACGCGCGCGCGGCTCGCCGTGGCAGCGCTCACTGACAACTCTTTGAGACCCGGGAACAGCTCTTCATTAATGAAGGACAAGAGCGCAGTTCCCGTAATTCCTTCTGGGTCCGCGGCCCAGGTCCGCCACCGGTATTTCTTCGGGACCGGGGACTTATACCCGTCCCGCATCATCTCCAGCTGCTGGTCCTGGTCGTCGATTATTTTTAGGAAGAACATCCAGCAAAGCTGGGAGAGACGTTGAGCGTCCCCGTCCACGCCCGAGTCCTGGCGCATGATATCTTGGATGGACTTGACGGCATTTCTTGCGGACATATTTTAGGCGATTTCCTGATAGAGGGCTGATTCTAATTCATGGACCGCGTCCTCGAATCCGGCTTTGCTACCGAACTCCATGATAAGTTGGAACGGGGTACCCATTTCACTAAAGGGCGGAATTTCGAGGATGTGGACATTGTCGAGCCCGCCAACCACACCTTCATCCTGGTACTTGGTCAGAAGGGCTTCCAGCACGACTCGTGCCTGGGGACCATACTTCGTGAACACATTCCGCTTCTTCACGTTATTGGCCCGCTCTTTTCGGGTATGCGGGGGCTGGTCAAAGGCGATATGGCAGATGAGGTCGAAGGGGTCCAAGTCCTTGCCGACCTCTTCAAGCAAAGGCTCCAACAATAGACCTTCTTCCGCCAGCTCCTTGATGATGGCCTCTTTCCGGTCCCCGGACTTCCAGCGGGCCAGGAACTTATCCAGACTCGTGTACTGGGCGCGGATGGTTTTCCGTGAATAATCGCGGAGGCTTTCTGTAATCAGCTTGCCATTATCATCGAGGTATTCAATTCGCTCGGTCAATACTCGAACTGGCCGGCCCTTAATGTAAAACTTGGTATGCTCGGGAAGCTCCGGACCCTCTCCCCCACCTGGCGGTTTGGGGGTTACTAAGACCTCTTCATCATCACCGGGAGTCAAAGGAGGCATATCTCCTGATCCATCGTCTCCACCGTCTTCCGGGGCCGGCGGAGCATCTGGAGGTGTAACGGGATCCGTTTCCTTGGGTTCATATATCTGAATCGGGTCCCCGTCAAAATCTTTATCGGCAAAGTGGTTGGTTGCCTGCCGAAAATCAACCAGGGTGAAGTAGTACTTCTTGGTGTCTTCGTGAACGCGTGTCCCCCGCCCGACAATCTGCTTGAACTCGGTCATGGAGCCGACCGAACGATCAAGAACGATTAAGCGGCAGGTTTGGGCGTCAACGCCGGTTGAAAGCAATTGCGACGTGGTGACGAGGACTGGATAGGTCTCTTCCGGATCGATGAAGTTACTGAGCTGCGCCTTGCCAATCGAGTCATCCCCCGTGATGCGCATGACGTAACGGTCATTCTGGAGGACGAGATCCTGATTCTCAATGATCAGGGCCTGACGCATAAGCGCCGCATGTTCGGTATCTACGCAGAAGACGATCGTTTTTTGAAATCGATCGCCACTTTCGCGTAGGTAGTCGGAAATCCACTGGGCCACGCGCTGGGTGCGCGAATCAATGACGATATTGCGGTCAAAATCCTTTACATTGTAAATCCGGTCATCGATTTTTTGACCCTTCAGATCAGTGGCCCCTTTTTCTGGGCGGTAACCTTCTACATCAATATTTAAATGAACCTTGATGACTTTGTAGGGAGCCAGGAACCCGTCACTTATCCCTTGCCTAAGCGAGTAGGTATAGACTGGCTTGCCGAAGTAATGAATATTGGACGTGTATTCGGTCTCTTTCGGAGTGGCCGTTAGTCCTACTTGAGTCGCCGTCTTGAAGTATTCCAGGATTTCCCGCCAGGCCGAATCCTCGGCCGCGCTTCCACGGTGGCACTCATCAATGACGATCAGGTCAAAGAATCCCGCTGAAAACTCCCGAAAAAGCTTTTGACGCTCCTCCGGCCCCGTTAGAGCTTGGTACAGTCCCAGATAGATTTCATAGGAGGTGTCAATTCGTCGGTGACTGTCCAAAGCATTGGTTATTTCCACCCGACTCCCATCGTCCCGTTCAATGGTATTTGAACTGGTGCTGAGCTTTGCCATAGTGGACCCAAAAGGGCGAAAGTCGTTGACCATGGTCTGGTCAATCAGGATATTTCGGTCGGCAAGGAAGAGGACTCGCTTTTGCTTGCCAGTGTGCCAGTCCGATTTCCAAAGGCGCCAGATGATTTGAAACGCGGTATAAGTTTTTCCCGTTCCCGTAGCCATAACCAGGAGAACGCGATCCTGGCCTTTGGCTATTGCCTCAACCGAGGCATTTATGGCATTGCGCTGGTAATAGCGGGGCTCCTTCCCTCCCCCATCATCGTAATAGGGCTGGAGGACGATTTTTTCCTGGTCGGGAGCCAGATTTTTCCATTTTCGGTACTTGGCCCAAAGCTCCGACGGACTAGGGAAGGCATCCAAGGCCAGGTTGGACTCCAATTTCGAACTCTGCCCTGTTCGGTCATGGAAAACGTATCCTTTGCCGTTACTGGAAAACACAAACGGAACATGCAGGCTGGTGGCATAGTCCAGCGCTTGCTGCATGCCATGGCCGTCTGTGAATTTGCTTTTCTTGGCTTCGATGAGGGCGATGGGAATCTGCTGGTAATAAAGAACAAAGTCAACCTTTTTGGACTTGCCCCTGGTGACCAGCTTCCCGCGAACAATGATGCGACCTTTCGTAAACGAAACCTGCCGGCGTATCTGAGTTTCTTCATCCCAACCCGCCTTTAGGAGGCTCGGGGTGATGTACTTGACACTTATATCGTCTTCGCTAAGTTCGTCTATTTTCATTGCCGCTCAGGGTGTTTTCAGCCAGGTTAAGAGATGCTTTTTGAAATTTCTTAAAAACTACACTGCGGAAATGCTATTTGATGGGTACAGCCCGCTAAATAATAGGATTTCACCATTCCCCCGATGGGTTACAGTGGAGAGGGGTGACTACAACCCCGGAGCGAACGCCCGGGGCGTGCCGTGAACCGGGGGTCCCCGGAATCCCGGTCTCCTCCGATAGGACCGCAATGGAGGGTGCGCCCGGCTGGTTTAACCGGTGAACCACTTCGACTCTGTTATGATATTTCCGTCTCATTCTGTCCGCTCCTACGCCCCTCTTCAGGTGAGGTTAAGCGGACATTTTAACCTGACCCAGGGGGGAGACCTTTGTGAAGTTCGAGCCGCCCCGAAGCTCAATTCGAATTGCCGGGACGCCTCAAAAAGTCATTTGGGCGTAGCCCCGGAGCGGCACTGGAAAGTGCCGCGCAGCACTCTGCGGTTTGTTGTAGGAAGTACCACCACCTCTTAAAACCTTTCTGCCAATTCTCTCGGTATCGCATCAATCATTTTTAAAAACCCATTTAAACTATTCTGAACAAATGATTGGTGTTCTTGGTACTCATCAATCATCAAGTAAATTGACAGCAGAAGACCGATCCGTTGCTGCCTTTTTGTAATAAAATCAATACTTAAGGGGCCGACTTCAGGAATTCCTTTGTCGCTGGCATAAAGAATTTCATTACGTTGATTTGCGACGGACTCAAGATACTTTTTTATGCTTTCAAAATTCTTATCTGATGCCAGTTGGTAAAATTGCTTCTCAAAGGAAAGAGGCTTTTTATTTTCATCACCTAATACAAAGTTTAGGGGCGGAATCGGGTAAATGTACCCCTGAGGCGCGCCTTCGCCAAGAGGGGTTAACCGGATCCTTACTATTTCCTTGCCTTCATATGTTTCTATCGATAGGGCAAGCTTGAATGGGAGGTCCTTTGTGCCAATGAATATAAGCTTCATTGCTTGTAGAAAAGGGTAAAGCGAATTCTTGTGGAGATGGTTTCTGTGGTTTAATTTCTCTGCTCCCTGATATCGCTTGCTCTTGATCGAAAGAATAATGCCCGTTGCGGCTTCTTCCTCTGCGGTAATGATCCTAAAGACGGCCATGCTTGGATCAATGTCCTTAAGCAATAGAGCTTTTTTTATATGGTTGATTGCCGAGCGGGCTCTGTGTCGATTTGGAGCCTTCGCCTTTTCGACAAGCTCACTTAATTTGTTAAAATAATCTCCCGAAAACATTTTTTCCCCTTCTTGTAGCTGATGGGACCATAAGCTACAAGGTAATTAGGTGGTGGTATTTTTTACAACGTTCGCACCCTTCGAAGGCCATTTGCGCAGGGTGCTTGCAACCTGCCTTCATGGCGCTTGTTGAATGCGCCGCAGGCCAAGCGCCGGTACGGCGCGCAGAGTGCCCCCATGCCCGAAGAGAGGTAGAAGTGTTCTGTATTCACCCCCCCCCATCTTTTTCATTCGGAATCGAGTTTTAAATTGGTTAGCCAGCCGGTGTTGCTACAACACGGCGCAAGGCTGCAGTTCTTTTATCCGGATCGTATGGGTGCTGAACATGATAGACCTCTATCAAACCACGTTCACATAAGCGTTCAATCATAGCGTGGCAAGCGGCATAGCTAAAGCCCAAAGGCAGCAAACGATTATTTGTAAAGAATGTCAAGCCAACGAATAGGTTTCTAGATTTTGCGTATTCAGTAGCAGCATCTAGTTCTTCGAGAAACTCCGCGTCCTTAAGCTCTCGTGATCCCCAAGTTGAAGCTTTTGCAACCTGTTCCTTTATGGCCTCTCTCTCTTCAGAGGTAATAACTAGCTTTTTAGCTTCCGCATCGGCGGCCGAAATCATCTCAATCAAGGCTTTTGCCAACTCTTTGCCACGAGAAAGATCATCGACCGTAAATAGATTATTGTGAGCGATTTTATTCCTAAGAGCTTCGAAGTCTTTCCACTTATCCTTGAATCCCTTATCAGCAAAAGCCTCTTTAAACAATTTATCGTAGTTGCTTCGCAATTCCTTTTTTAGAAATTTAATAGCCTCGGGTGTCTCGGAGAGATTGGAAACGCGAGAGACAATATCCTCTCTTGTTAGGTATCCCGAGGATTGCTTGTATACAATTTCTCCAAGTTCATCGAAATCGATGAGAAAGGCACTATTTTCAATATATTTGCCAAAAATCCGTTCGTTCTTTTTTCGCATTTTGGCTTTGTCTGTCATTTCGGTCGACGCGGTCAATTCCCACCATCGCGGACCAATTCTTGTAGCCATAAACCGGATTAAGTAGCCTCTGAGAAGATTTTCTGTCTGGTACAAAAAAGGGTACAGTTCGCAAGCAATGCGTTCCGAGACTTCGTCCTTCAAAACATACAACAGTTCGAAATCTAAATCTTTTAGGAAAGCAGCAAGAGGCTCACGCTTTCCATGGATAACCTCGAAAGGCCCTGTCAGCGTTAAGATGAAGGAACGACCGTAGTCGGCGTTTTCCTCCGCAGCAGAATCCGAAGTTGCCGTTACTATGAGAAGTGCGGCATCGCCATCAACAAGTTTGCACTCGGCCTCTTGAATTTTGGGCTTGCTCCAGAGGCTTGTAAAGCCACGAACTTGGTAAAGGAGGCTTAAGGCGTCTTCTGATCGAGTTTTGTCGTTAGGATCTAATGCGAGAAGTTGGTACGCTAAAGCCATTGGACATCTTTCAAAATTGTATAAAACATTTCATTTCATACCGGTGCAAAATAGGTCAAGAAACACCGCAAGAATTTCTCGTAAAAACTACCATTGTATTGCGTCAGAATCCTGCGCCTTGGGTAGTCGCATCCATTTGGGGGTAATAAGAATTTCATTCCCTGCACGCCTTCTAGAGGCCGAATATCGTAGGTTGAAAGGCCGAATTGCTGCCCAACCTCGGTATAGCCGTCGAACATCCGGGCAATCGTCGTAAGTCAGAACCCAAGATTTGTCACTCATTGAGTGCAGTTTTTCTGCAAGTCCCGAATGGTATGTCCTGTCCAACGCATTTAGGTATAGAGTAGGGCCCTTTTCAAAGTAAGGTGGGTCGATAAAGAAAAAAGTTGAATCTGGTGAGAGACTTTCAATAAATTGAAGACCGTCTTTGCACGAAACACTTATCCGAGAGCGGTATTCGGCAATTTTTTCGCAGCGGCGATTCAGCTCTACCTTGTTAAAACGAGCTGATATCTTCCATTTACCCTCTTGAGAAATACCGCCAATCGGTCCACCATTCATGATGATTCCAGATCGATTACAACGATTTAAATAGAATGCCGCAAACCCTCGCCTAAGTTTTGACATCCTTTTAGAATCCCGATAGATATCACGTTGCCGGCGCCATTCGGAAATGCTTGCGCGCTTGCTGGCAAGCAGGTTTAAGAATGCTTTCGGCCTATGGACCAATGTCCACCAAAAATCGAAGATTGCAGGATCGACGTCATTTATATGAATCTGTGGCGATTCTTCAAGGTAAAGCAACGAAAGCGAGGCACCGGCGCCGCCTGCAAAAGGCTCTGCAATAGCTCGGTCACCAAACTGGTTCAATTTACGGATGCCAGCCAGCAAACCAGACATTGCTGATTTTCCACCAGGGTACCGAAGTGGACTTGCCGTCTTCACGGTACCCCCCCTGGATCTTGCTCTAGCATTAGTCGAAATAAGGGCTCGGTGCGGTTCCAGAATTGAAAGATGTCCCTGGCACTCGGAAGATCGGATTGGTGGACAAATCCATGCAACTCGCTTATTGTGAATGGTGCAGATGCGTCGTATCGGATCGCCTTCTCCACTTTTTGAGCATCTGCTGTTGAGAGTTTTGCCTTTGCAATTCGGTTAATTTCTGGGACAAGTTGTTTCATGGTAGGAGTATTATACGGAAGCTTATGTCCATTTAGTTTTGATTCGAGGTTCTTTATGATGCTAGGGAGTTCTCCAAGACGTTCAAGATAGTGCAGCACGGATAATTCAAGAAAAACGCGGAGTGTTATCGCGCCTGCATTGGGAAAATTCTCACGATCAAGGCTGATTAATTCTCGGCGAATATCACTGAGTCGGGTATTCCCAAAAATAATTTTTAAATCCCGAGGTAAGACCTTCTTGCTGATGGATTTCGATCTTGGTGGCGAGCTTGCTGGCGCTGGCTTACGATTGGAGGATGCTACTGATCTTCCTTCAATTACTTCTGCAGGGACAAATGACCCAGGCTTTTTTGAAGGGAGATCCTTTGAGTTCCACTTTTTAAAGTATGCCTGAATGTTATCGTTTGTATTTAGGGTTCTTGAAGATTGCTTGCCTAAGGCTACGTCTGAAACAAGCCTTTTAAACCCTTTTAAAAATTCTGTTTTATTTGTGTCTCCGCGAAGTCCGTGGTCAGGATCCGGGGCTACCATAAGGTACTGACGTCCAATCGTCGAGTCAAAAACGCGTTCCAGTGTAGTAAATACCTTCGCACGAGGATTTTCAAGCTTAGCTTTTACCTCTTCAGGAAGGTCGAGGGAGCGCGCCATATCTGCAATTGCGCGGGTTTGGCGAGCGGCTTGGATATCGGAAGTACTGAAACCTAATTGAGCACTTAACTGTTCATTGGTATAGCCCTCAGAAAGCTTTTCAAGAATAAAGCTAGCCCGATTTTCAGCTTGCCAAGCCAATACCGGCGTGCCTATATGTCTGCCAGCGATTAGTTTGTCCGTAGCCCTGCGTGAAGGTGCGATTGTCACAGGTACGCTAGAAATCCCATTTGGGTCTTCAATTGAACGGTATAAGCGCTCAAGTTGACGCTCGCTCGATCCTTCTAATAAGCCAGGTTCTTTTAATCCCTTCAATGCGGCGAGACGACGATTTCCTTCCACTACGACAAGCTGCCCCCCCTCTTTGACAGCTAAGAGGGGCTCGTTTGGAAAGTATCCCCGAGTTGCAATACTCTGAGCGACTTCCATAGCCTTATCGTGCTCAAAGAGATACCGGATAATCTCGCGTGGTGCTCGCACAGAGGTTTCACGTCCGAGTCGAGGGTTTTTCGGATCCAACTGAAGGCTTGCGACTGATCGCCTTGATGTGGGCCAATTATCAATTGCCACCGGACTCCCTCCTTTGCGCCTTTAGAAATTTTCTAGCGCTGCCAATACTACTGTAACTTCCTGGCAACTAATAATATGACCAGAGTCAAAAAGTATTCAAAAGGTAATCACGATCGCCTCGAATATGATAAGGAGAATGGTTTTTTGCAGTAAATCCACAGGGGAGTCTCGGTTCTTTTGACAGCCCAAGTCGATGTCCAAGCTACAGCGGAGGGATGAAAGTCAAGATTGCTGACCGGCCGTTGCTCAGTTGAGCAAGCATTCCGCATGACCAAGTCTAGGTGGCATCTTAGCGGTAGGCCCACCAGGAGGCGCAGAGCGAAGAGAACAGCTGCCTGCCCGGCGGCACGGCCAAATGTCTGCCAGGAGCTTACGCACAAAGTGTGCGAAGTGTTGATAAAGGCTTAGTGCAGACAATAATTTTTCTCTAAAGTTCACTCGCTGATTTGGCTTCCTAATCATAGTGGCTTTCAAAGTTTTAATACTCCTCTTTTCCTCTCTTGGGGGGGTATTATTCCAAAATTTGTCTTGCATTGGGGCATTGCATTCAACTACCGCTAGTGTGCACAATCATTGCATACTAGATCCTAGTTTCGTTGTAAGGCCATTTTCATTGGCCCTTCCTGCTTTACACCATTTCTCAGTGGAGGATCGCTGCCAATTGAATGAGCTGCTAATCCGCTTCAGGGGTGGACCGCAGCATTGTTGGGGTCTTCATTCTGAAGGCCTTGCACCATACAGCTGTCAGCTATGCGAGTGAACATGATATGAGACTCCCGTGAGCGCCTTCATTATATTCGGTTTCCGAAATTTCTACTCCTCTTCCCCACTTCCCTTCCGGCGGTCGTCGACATCGAATTCCTTCATAACCTCCGCGATCTTAGAATCCGGAAGCGTCTGGAGCGTCTTCAGGGCGAAGAGCATCAGTCCGCGCACATTGATTTTAACTTTGTAGTCATAGGTGCGCATGTTCAGGTTCATCATGTCCTTCTTCGCGGATTCCGGGATCCAGATCGAAGTCGGCATCTTTGTTTTGGTGGAGTTCTTATGTTTTTGCAGTCGTAGCAGCTCCTCGTCGCGTCCACGCTCAGAAACGCGAGTCGCTTCGGATTGGTACGACTTGGCCGTCTCGGCAATGGTTTCGGCGAGCTGTTCTTTCTTCGGAGTGGTGGAGCTGTTCGAACGCGGTGCCAGCGACTGAGAACTTTCCGATTTTCCCTCAAAGTCGGCTTCGGCCGCTGGCGAAAGGCCTTCCAGACGTGTCGGTGCGGTCGGCTTCATCACGTCTGCGGGGATTTGTCCCATCACCAGCTTGGTGATTTCGTCAATCTTGGCTTCGCGTTTTTCAACCTTGCCCAGGTTCGTTTCGAGAACACCCTTCGCAGTCGGTAGATTCTTGGTCATGTTCACGTAACTCCCCTGTTACTCTTGTCCAACGGTCGCTTCCGTTTTCCGGAAGGCGTTGGGTAAGATGTTCTTTGCGAAGTTTTCTTTCTTGCGCTCTTCAACCATGGCCAGGATTCGGTTTCCCAGGCCCGTAAGCTCTGGGACCATTTCTTCTGTGGCGCCGATGTAGGCTTTGGCCAGCTCGGATTTTGAACGCTTGAGGAACAGGTTGGATTTTTCCATCTTCGTGTTTTCAACGTCGGCGGAGTCCGGGATCACGGTATCTAGGACTCGCAACTTGAGCTTCTTTCCCGGGTTCTGGTCTTGATAGCTTTGGGATTCGATTTTCGCCCACTGCTTGAATCCTATGAGAAAGCCGGTGGCGGCGTTACGGCGTTCCTTGTGCTGGGTGACCAGGATGTTCACGTCTTGGCGGTCCCAGAATGGGAAGGTGACCTTCATTTCCACATAGGTGCGCAGGGTCGCCTTAAAGGCCGCGCTTTCGCTCTGGACCGGGATCACGATTTTGTCGGCGTATTCGCTTGAGTACATCGAGATGCCGAAATAGCGCGGGGGGTTATCGATGATGCAGGCTTCGAAAGAGGCGCTCAGGTTGGCCCGGATGAGGTCCAGGATACGCCGCACTTTTTCCCGGAGTAGTTTGTTGGACTCCCAGCCCTGGGTCACTCGTTCGAGGTCTTTCCCAGGTGGGATGATCCAGAGGTCCTTAATCCGGGTCTCGTGGAGGGCTTCTTCGAGCCGGTCCGGGTTCTCTAGGATTTCCGCCATGCCGACGGCATCCTTGGGGATCTCGTAGGTGTCCGTCGAAAGGGTCCCTTGGCTATCGTTGTCGAGCAGCAAGGTCGGGTATCCCGCCGTTGCCAACAACTCGCCCATGAACATCGCTGAGGTAGTCTTAGAGACCCCTCCCTTGTTGTTGTAGTAGCTGAAGACCTGCATCTTCCGACCCTCCGGGGTTCTCCCCTATCCTGCTATTTCACTATTTAGCAAGTTGCTATCTTGCTATTTAGCAGACTAGCAAACCGCGTTTCCTTGGTGGCCCGTCCTGCTATATTGCTAAGTAGCAATCTGCTTGTTTGCTATCTTAATATATTCCTTTCCTGCTATTCTAGTCAACTGCTATTTTACTTATTTGCTGTATTGCTGTTTTGCTTCCTTGCTGGTTCCCTACTTCACTATCTACTTATTTTGCTTGTTTGCTATTCTGCTTTTTTGCTATGCCAAAGTATCGCGCTATTTTGCTATATTGCTATTTTGCTATGGTTCTGAAGGGCAAATAGAGGCCTTCTCTGGCACTTTTCCATAGAAACAGGATTGCAAATACCTGCAATTAGCGGTATTTTGATCCTACATGCAAGAATTCGAGGGAGTGCGGGATAAGCGACTAAATCGGTATATCCAAAAACATACCGACGATAAAGGGAATCCCCCCGAAAACTACAGACTAGCCCTCCGACTTCCTATGGATACGGCGATTGCCCTCCTCAGACGGTTTGAGGCGGAACCCTTAACATGGGCCACAAACAAGGAAGTCACTCTCCAAGAAATCCTGTCCCATTTAGCATGGCTTTGGTCAAAACGGCTTCAGACGGATCTTACCGGAAATATATTCGAACCCCATTTTCCGGGACAAGTCAAACCAAGGAAAAGACGGCAGAAATCTACAACCAAAGTCAGGGGCTACGAGACCAACCAGGGTCGAAAACCGAAAAAGCACCTCGTGAGTCTCTTTGAAAATGAAAAGCCTTCGGACCCCTCCGTTGACGTTTCAAAACCAAAGCAAGAGCCGGAGAACCCAGAGTAAATGGTCGCCGGAAGAAACGGCCACCAGCTCGAACCAAATATGAACGAAGGAGTCCTATAGCCGAAGGCTAGAAAAACAAAAACCCCCGTTGGCGCGGAGGTTTTCGTTTAGAGTCGGGTGAGAGGTCATTAACCACAGCACCGTATGTACCGGTTAATATAACCCTCCCAGACCCAAAGTGTCCAGTCATGTTTGCCCGTAATTGGAGGCCACGGATGAAATATTGTCCTGTACGGAAGGACGAGTTTGAGGTGAAACACGGGGAGCATACCAAAACGATCTTTTTGATCGAATTTGGCCACTTTTAGAGTAAATTAAAGTCTAATTATATCTAATTCATAGACCTATGATAATAAACCAAGGAAGGAGGGCGAAGATAGGGAGCTTGGGCTTGCATATCCCGGGTGGATAAATGAAAAAAGCCGGCGGCAACCGGCTTTTTTCTCATGTGATGGATTCTGGTTGTTGAGGCCAGGACTTCATTTCTTCCATTCAAGAATATAGCGAACCCCAACCAAATTTCAAGCGAAAAGATGAAGGTTTCCTAGACCTTCACGTTTGAATATTTGCCCGAAAATCGCCTTCCTGGCCGGGAATCACCCGCTCCAGGAGAGCCTATGGCTGTGTATTGCCTTCGAAATAAATCCGGTGCACTCAGCATACCCGTACTTTGGAATGAGCTGGACGCTTTAACCCGAGAAGGGCCGTCACTTCCGAGCGAACTCCTCTTTCGAAGAATGCCAATGCAAGCCTTCTCACTGGCACGTGAAGACCTTTGGACCCTCATCCTATTCCATCAGGGCCGCAATCGAGAAACAGGGCTGTATTACTGCAAGAGAACCCTTCAAACGCCCGAGGGACGCCCATTCAGGGTAGGGGAGAATATTCGCCACCTAGAAAGCCTGGCGATGCTTCAACGCCGTGGAATCGTCTCCTGGTTCATTCCACAGGAAGATCCTTCTTCGGGACAAAAACACCCACCCATTCGCGCTTCCTTACTCGAACCCTTTTTTCAAAACCCAACCAAAGAACGATGGACGGCACTGCGATTCCTCGTATTCTTGGCCGGGTATTCAGGAAAGGCTCTCTCCTATCGAACCATTCGTCAGGCCTTAAGCTGTTCCACAGATTTAGCGAGGGCTTTGATTCAATATCACCGAGCTCACCTGCATGGACGTTTATCCCCAGGACGAATCAAGAATCGGGTCTACAATTGGACCCGTGAAAATGGAAAAGTCCAACTCTCATCCGTACCTAAAACAGGGTTCGAAACCACCTCTTTAAAAGGCAAAACCGGAGTCCCCAAAAGGACCCAAACTGCACCGAATCAGGAGAAGACAAAACCTTTAATTTTAGCCGAAAATAGCCCTCTATGCACCGAATTAGGGTCACAATACAACGCTCCGAAGAAAGAAGAAGAAAATCCCTCTACAAGGCCGTTGCCGGCCGCGGCCGAGATGGGATCCTTTTTCGATGCCAAAGAAAAACCAAAGAAAAGCCCCTCCACATCGAAACTCTCATTGGCCGAGTTGGGATTCCAAACGGAAGAAACTCTTCCCCTGGAACTCAGCGATAAGGCAGAAGAGTGCTTAGCCCCATATGCACCGCTATTCCAAGAAATTATCCACCACAAGGCCGCTACCGCACTATTTGAACTTGCGCGTGGGAAAAAAGCCCTTCAAGGGGTAGGGGAGGCCACCCTGGCCCGATACGTCGTAGACGTATTCCTCGAAATGCTCCGGAGAACCAAGACCATTCGGAGCTCGCCTTTGGGATACTTTTTCTCCTCTCTCCGAATCAATCTGGCCCTGGGTTATTGCCGCCTGGACCGCAAACAAGAGTCCGCTGAAAAAAGAATGCGCCAAGTGGAGGAAGAAAAACGGGAGACCTTAATTCGGTACCTCGCGGAGCTTCGAGACCAAGGATTTCAGGCAATACGCCGGGAGTCTGTAGCCAAAGAGAAAGGGTTTGATTCCATTCCGTTTTCAGAGTTCGAACGCAAAGAGGCTATCCTAAGAGATGCCTGTGCCAACTTAATCGATAGGGGAGACCTACCCCCATTAACGGCGCAGGTGTACGCCCACTCGGAAGAGGTCGGGGCAACCAGAGAAGCCTGGATTCAGTTCCTCAAGTCGAATGAAACCCAAGTCAAAGCCGAATACAATGCCATGCGGCGCCCAAGGGAGGCCGCATGAATCCCCGCGCCGCCTTTACGAAAACCCTTCGAGACCGATTCGGTCAACCTCGTTCGACCGCTTCGGTCTCGAAGAAAAGCGTCGCGGTTCCCGCGCATTTTTGCCTTGCGTCCCCTGCGGGGTCGCGCAGCAAAAATACGAGTTTAACCGTTGCACTCGCCTTGGCCATCCTCCGGTGTCCAAGGCTCGTTCCACGGGGCGTTTTCCGTGCCAACCCTTCCGTTCCGGAGGGCCCTGGCACTGGAAAACGGTACGGCCGCCCCCTACGTCCGCATACTGCGGCTCCGGGGACGTACCGAAATGCCCGCCCCGCCTTCGCTGTCTCCCTTTGGTCGCAGCGAGGCCCCCCACATCCCCTACCGTCGCCATTGTCCAAGTCCTTCCCTTCGGTCAGTCCATGGCCAAAGGGCGACCGCGCCTGTACGCTTTTATTCCTGTCACGTCTTTTCTTCGAAAAGCCGCGCCAGGAATAAAAGCTACCTCGTCGTGCTTCGCACTCCTCAGGGCGCTCGGGTGGATGTGGGGGGCCTCGCTGAAGCTCGGCGGGGCGGAGCGTACGGTTCCCGTCCGCTGCATTTCCCTACGGGAAATACGATCATGCATTCTATGCCGGTGTACGGAACTAAAGTTCCTTTTCCCCCCGGCATGTCGCGCGCCATGCCATCAGTTTCTCGGATGGCATTCCCACGCCGGCCTTGGGGCGTTCCGCTCCCAAGACGGCCAAACGCAAACCCCTCATCTTTCCAGTGAGGGGCCCGCCTTTGGTTCATTCTCCCGAACCGTGGTCATCCTCTTCCAGGGATGCCCTCGGTCCGTTGTCGAATGGAATTGCGAAAGAAGGCCCGGGTTATCCCGGGCGGGGTGGGGGAAGGGCCGCGTTTTTCGTGGGCCTATGTATTATTTATTATTTGATTTTATAATCCGGCCGTGCTATCTTCCTTGAATGGAATCACGGGGCCTCATGGAAACCATCGAGACACGAATCCCACCCCAGCGGAGGAAGGTCACGTTCACGGAAAAGGACAGAACGCTCCTTTTGCTCCTCCGCGAAGTCCCCTTCGTGACCCTGCATGATATCCGGGCGTTTCTCTATCCCGAGAACCGGACTCGGAGCTATGCAAAGGAGAAAGTCGGGTTTCTCATCCGGGAGGGATTCTTGACGAAATCCTTCCTCGAAAACGGGAAGTGCATTTATTACCTGACGCAACTCGGTTTAGAAACCAGCCAGTTCCTACTTCGCGATAAGCCGCGCTTCGATAGTGAAACCCGCGCCTTCTATTTCCGGAAAGCACCTTTGAAAGCGCCGGCCGAACGGCCGCTATTCATCTTCCCGAGCCGCCATTTAGAATTCCGATTTTTCACGCCCGAAAAATCCTCGTCCTTCCAGTTCTATCATTCGCAGGCGCTCCTCGAGCTGTACCACCAGCTGCAAAAGACCCGGCGATTCGCGTCTGTCGTTTGGCTCGATAAGGTGCGCAATAAGCAGGAAAGCCTCGACCTCACTTGTAATCCGGATTTCCTCCTCACCAACGTGTTCGATAGTGCGGAGGGGCGCATTCTCATTGAGCTTGAAAACAGCCTTATCCGCGAACAGAACCTTATCCCGAAGTTGGATAACCTGTGTCGGCAGCAGGCGGACTATTACCTCCTTCTTTGTACGAACGAGGACATTTTCAGGAACCTGGGTTTGAAGATACGGGTAGTCCTTTCCGGAAAGCCGAAGCAGGGGAAAGAGGCTCAGGTATTCAAGGCTCAGACGCTAGGCGCCCTCACTCGGTCGGTGTGGATCGGATTATGGAAACCCTCCCTCCATAATGGCGGCCAGGCAATGAAGTTGAAGGGCCTAACTCTTTACCGCTATGACCATGAAGCCTTCGACCCGCTCGGATGGACCGATGCTGAGGAGGGGGGGCGGCCGGTAATCGATTCGAGGTCAGGCAAGGTGAAAAGGGTCATGCAGAAGGTCCCGTATCCCTATCGTCGGCCAGGAACCCGGGAACTTCCCTTCGAGACCCTTTTAAACCAATACACCGGTCCATTTCGGTCGGCCCTCAATCAAATTCTAGACCCCATAACTCCGGAGCGGAGCGGGGGAGAGGTGGCAGCGTGAAACAGTATCTTCCGAAGTCGGGGCTATCCTGGAAGAGGGTCCTTCTATGGGACCTATGCGTGACCTCTCTTGTTGTCGTCGGGTTGGGATATATAGCGGATTATTTTCTAGCACGCTATGTTCTCCAATCCCTCATTGACCTTCCCTATGTCGGCATCCATATATATAGGAGCCCATTTTTCCCGCTGTATCAGGAGTGGCATCTATGGGCCTTCTCCGCTCCTATTTTCGTTCTATCGGTTTCCTTAAGTTACCATACCGCCCGTGTCCCGGGAGTAGGTCGGGTCTTCCTGGTTTGGTGGCAGGGTTTACTTAAGAACAAGTTCCAGGAGGAGGTGTTCGTCGACATCTTCCCTCCCAAGTTTGACCGGAAATCCCCGGAAGGAATAAGGCTATTGCAAACCTTCGGGGAAACCCAGCCTACAACGCGGGTTCTCGGGTACGTGAAGCGGTTTCGGACGGATATCGAAAAGGACAAACGGGAAGGGAGAGAGGCAGAAGCCCTTACCGATTTTCAGCCTCTCTTGATGAACTTGGAAAATCGGTTCCGCCATATCCAAGTCATCGGGGGGTCGGGTTCGGGAAAGTCCGCATCCATCATTGCCCCCCTCCTCCGAGATGATGCGGCGACCAACAAGATCGCCACCTTGACCGTCAATCCAAAGGCCGACCTCTATCTTATCAAGGTTATGGTGGATGGGGTAAGGAAGCGGAGACGGTACGATCCGACGGACGATATGCCGACCGCCATCGTGAGCTTTGTCCGGGAAGACACCCTGGCCTATGACCCGTTCCTATTTGGGGACGCCGACTCCCTGACCAAGAAGATCATCTATAGCGGGGAATTCCATAACGAATATTACCGGGCTTTTCAAGAGACTTGGCTGCAAAGCTTTTTCCGAGTGGTTAAGACCGAGCCCTTACTGGACCGGCGGGTCATGCTGCGGCATCTCCATCGGTTCCTGATTCGGCCGATGGCCCTTCAGGAAGAAATTAAGCCCGTATGCCGGAATGAATCCAACGTTCAACGTGTGGACTGGCTGTCCAGTGTAAAAGCCGATTCCCTTTCCGGAATTGCGGCACACGTGGGGCAGTTGGTGGAAGACGAGTCCCTCGCGAGGATTTTCGACAATCCCGAGGGACGGTATCTCGATATCAAGGAGGTCATCCGCCGGGGAGGGAACATCTTCATCGAGGTTCCCATCCTCTCGAAGGAGCCGCAAGCGAAAGCCCTTGGGCGGATGATTTTAATGGAGATGCAGCTTCTCTCAGAGGAGCGCCAGGCAGGGAAGGAATCTTCCGAAATGCCCGTAATGATATTTTTGGACGAATTTGGGAATTTTTGCTGGCCTGCCTTTACCAAATACCTCTCACTTTGCCGGAGCAGCCGACAGGGTATGGTCCTGGCTCACCAGTCCATCGGAAACCTGGAAAGTGACCGGCTGCCCGCCAATTTCAAAAAGGAAATCGTCGACAACACGAAAACCAAGTTCTTCTTGTCGGTCGAAGATGAAAGCGCCTTTTGGGCCGCAAAACAGTTCGGCCAGCAGAAGGCGGTCAAGCGTACCGTGACAATCGGGCAGAATATAGACCGGACGGACACGGGAGCGAAAGAGAATACCTCGCATTCTTTCCGCGAGGATTTGGAAGACTACCTCACGCCGGTTCAAATGAATCTCCTGGTCGGCCATGGTTTTGCGAAAGTCTTTTTCGGACAGGACAAGCAAATATCGGGGCCGATGCGGGTGGGCTACATTGATGAAAAAGACCTTTGCAGCGACGAAGAGCTAATGGCTTTCATCAAGGAGGCCGCTCGGTCACATAAGCTGAGACCCCGGAACGGTTCTCTCATCGACAACGACATCGACCCGGGGCCAGAAGACGCTCCGGTCAGCAATCCCCCTGCATTTCACGAGCCCGTTGTTCCGGAAGCAGAGCGGGCCCGAATTCTTGATGACGGACTTTTCCGGAAATTCAAGGAGAGTTCTCTGCCTGGTGCCCTACAAGTTCGCTCCCCTCATACCTTCCAGGATGAAACCCCTCTCATCGAGAAGGAAGATGATGCCGATACTTCCATTCGGACCGGAACAGGGGTAGCGGTCCCATCTGAAAAAGACCGACAAAGCAGCTCAGCCGAGGAGGAACTACAAGTTCAGCTCCGTGTAACGGATGACATGGAGCAGGACGCCGCTTCTGGAAATCATCCGTTGGATCAATTTGTTGCTGGCGTAGATGACCCTGATTAACTCTGACCTTTTCCTCAAACCAAAGGAGGCCTTATGGCCCGTCCCCCTGTTGTAAAATCTCTTCCTCTTGCTGTTGTGGCCAACGGCAGGGCTGTTGCGGGCATGGTGCGTGAGGGTACGGCCGTGCTTCGTCGAACGGCGGAATTGCTCAAGCAAGTAAATGCCACACCAGGTTCAGAAGAGGCCGCCCACTTGGCGGAGTATCTCTCGGACCCACAGCTTAATCCGAGCGTAGAAAAGAAGGTGGAGGCCGCGGCTGAGCCTAGGGTACAGACGGAACGGGAGAAAGCCTTTGCCAGGTTGGTCCGTCAGCTACAGGATGCTGACGAGGACCAACTCGCAATGGTGAGTAGCGTACTCAAAGCCACAAGAAAGGCCCCTGTCGCCAAAGCCGCCCCGGTGGCATTGAGTAAATGATGGGTAGGTAACCGTTCGCGATTTGATGATAGCGGGAAGAAAAACGAGTCTGATCTACAGTCCGCTACCCTCGGCAACTTTGATCTTGGCTCCAGATCCTGGATTAAAGAGATCCGTTGAATCCTCTTCTAATGGTACTGAAGGTAGCGCCTTTTTATCGGTATCATCCAGCAGGGAGACTTCCGCAACCCCTGCACGCTCCAGCAAGTCGCTTGGTAGGGATTTCTTTGCTTTGACCCCTAAATCCCTGAGCGATTCTGCTTGTCGTATCAGGTTTCCGTTGCCCTCGGAAAGCTGGCTCAGCGCTTTCTGATAAGAGGTGTCGGCGTCCTTCAGACTCGCTCCAACGTTCTGAAGATTTGCAACGAATCCGATAAACTTCTCGAGGAGAATGGAGCCACGCTTTGCAATTTCTTGATGATTTCTTGCCTGGTATTCGCGCCGCCAGATCTCGGATGTCATTTTAAGTACTACGATCAGATTTGTGGGGTTGATTAACAACACCTTCTTGCCGTACGCATAATGCCACAATTCTGAATCTTCTGCCATGGCGATGCAGTAGGCGGGTTCCGAAGGGATGAACATCAGGATGAAATCGAGAGAGGCGCCCCCAGTGAAGTCCTGATAGCTCTTTGAGGCTAGCTCATCGATATGCTTTCGAATGGACTTAAGGTGATCGGCGATGGCCATAATTTTTTCATCCTCTGATTCCGTTTCGGAATACTTCACAAAGGCCGTGAGCGACGCCTTGGCATCTATCAGGACCTTGCGGTTGTCTGGATAGTTGATTAGAACATCAGGCTGAAGGCGTTTGTTCTCCTCGTTTTTTACATATTCTCCATCGGCATCCTTGAGGAATTCCTGGACCAGGTAGTCTCTCCCCTTCGTCAAGCCGGAGCGTTCCAGGATGTTGTTCAGAATCATTTCTCCCCAGCCACCCTGTGTCTTGGAGTTGCCTTTGAGTGCGCTTGCAAGGTTGTTGGCTTCTTTCGAGATGACCTGGTTTAGCTCGGCAAGCTTCGCCACCTCTCTGCTTAGGGAGAACCGCTCCTTGGATTCCTTGTCATAGACCTCGCTCACCTGGTTCTTAAAGGCTGTCAGATTTTCTCCGAGTGGCTTCAGCAAAGCTTCAATAGAATCCTTGTTGGTTTGTACGAATTTCGCCGACTTCTCTTCCAGAAGTCTATTGGCGAGGTTTTCGAAGCCTGTATTGAACTCCTTTTGAATTCGTTCGATTTCGGATTTCTGCGCATCCAGTCGCTCATTTGCGCCCCGGAGTTCCTCGCTCAACCGGACGTTTTCGTTGCCCATTTGGTTCGCGCGCTGGGCCTCTTCCTTAAAGGATAGGGCCACGGTCTCGGCTTCCTTCCGCAACCTTTCGATTTCTGCCTTCTGGGCTTCGGCATTCTCGCCTGCTCCGTGAAGCGCTGTTTCCAGCCCTACCTTTTCGCTCGCCAGTTTGTTTGCCCGTCCCGCCTCCTCGTCACGAGTGACTTTAAGGGCTTCCACTTCCTTCCGCAGCCTGTCGCCCTCCTGCTTCGAGGATTCGGCGCGTTCGTGCGCGCCTTTAATTTCCGCATCTAGTTTTACGCAGGAAGCGTGTAGATTTCCTGCTCGTTGGGTTTCCTCCAGGAGGGTTTTCTTTGAGGAGGCGAGTTCAGTATCCAGTCGCAGGATGGATTCTTTCGATGCTTTTTCCTGGGCATTTGACTCCGCCAAAGAAATATGAAGTTGTTTGATCTGCTCGGTAGCTGAATCGAGCTGTCCACGAATTTGTTCCTCGGTGGAGTTCGCCTGTTTCAGCGCATTCTGATGATTCTGCAGATCGGTTTGTAGGCTTGCGGCCGACTGCAATGCTGTCGTTTTTACCTCCTCAGCTGACCGCCAATCCGCGTCGAGTTTTTGGGCGCGCCCGTCGAGATGCTTGGTCGTTGCGCGTTCGCCCTCGAGGCCCTTCTCCGCTGCCTCTGCCCGAAGCCTTACCTCTTCGAAGTCTTTCCTCGAAATCAGAGTCCGTGAAGATCGTAAGCTCATGAAGAGCACGGCTATCACCCCGCCAATCAGAATTCCCAGAGCCAAGGCAATAAATAGGGTGGTCATTAATCTTCCTCCCGGGCCGCCAGATCGATTTGGCCGACAACAGAGCTGGACCAAAGCATACTTCCGCCGGTCTAATCCTCAAACGGTGCTGCGGGATTCGGGGTTTGTTTTTCCGGATCTCTTGAAACCCCACCTGAAAATCCGCGGGCTGGGTCTTTTCCTGGCGGTTCGCCTGGATTCCGTTTCCCAAGAATCCCAAGCAATAGTCTCGCACCTGTTAAGGTTCAGTCTGGCACTAAATCCCGCTTCTTGCGCCTCCTAACACGTCGCGGACTGTTCGTGCCTGAAACCGGAGATACAGCTTCAGACCCGGGTTGCGGCAGGCCCGGTAGTCCAGATCGCGTTCGCGTATAAATTCTCGGAGCATTCTCAGAACCCACCCCGGCGGGGTGGATTTTACCAGGTCGAAGACCTGCTTCAGGATCGCGATCTTCGCCGCGTAGATGTCGCGAAGCTCGGATGGCCCTTGTCCTCGCCGCTTGCCTTTTGCTTTTCGGATCTCCTTCTCGATACCCATCAGGATTACGCGTTGGATGTTTGCCGTTGGGTTCCGCTCCGCTCTCCTACCGGGGTTCATTTCCTCTCCGTGTTTCGAATGTCCATTTCGAAAAGAAGGAGTCACCTTAGCGGCCAAAAAGACCCCCTCTCAGGAATAGCATCTCACCATTCCTTTAACCGCTCCCCTTCGTGGCTTTCGGCGCTTTTCTTTGTCTGTTGCCTTAACAACAAGACGGTGCTTCGTTTCCTAATCTATGCTTTTTTTGGCAATGGTTGTGTCGCGATTTTGCCAAATGTGCGTCCTGTCACTTTGTCGGAGTTGGGTTTCCCAAAATTTGAATTTGAATCGGCACCATAGTAAGTGGTGCGAGGTTTCGGATAGATAGAATTGTAGCAGGGTGGGGGAGGCCTCCCCCTGGCTTCGGCTTCCGGCCGTAAGGGCCGGTGATCCTGCGCGACCCCCTCTAATCCCCCATTTCTATTGCCTGGCCCCCCCAAGGGGCTGCGGTGGTTGCGTCCTTTTTCTCGGCGAGAGGAAGAGGTTTGGTCTCGTTCTCCTTGGCGCATGTGCCGTCGTTTGGCGCTTCCTAGCGTGTTCCTCGGGCTGGTTGGCTTTCAAACCATCGGGTATGCCAGGTGCGGGGGTCGGCCCCAAGCCTAACGTCAGACAGGCCTTACGGCCCGGGCGGCTCGGGAAAAAATAGGCTCCAGCCGCGGTGCCCGCGGTCCCCCAATTTTTTCCCGGGACCTGGCCACGGCCAGGCCTTCCCGCCCTCTGTCTTCCTTATACCCCCGCCGCTTTGCGGTCATACCCGATGGTCTGAAAGGCAATCTCACCACCCCAACAAGGAGGACACTATGGAAAATCCAAACCAATCACCCTTGGCCCTTCCCGCGTCGAGCGAGGCCGAAAACCCAATACAGGTCACCCCTCCTGAACTGAAGGCAATCTCGTTGCCGGAGCTTCTGGTTTTGGCAAATGGGCCTAAGGAGCCACTGGGCTTGGCCGCGTTGGTCGAGGTGTTACGCACGGAGGCCCTGGACATGGATTTCTATCCGTTCCTCCATCCGGTGGAGACGGGCTTTTTGGTTCTTGGGAACATCCAAAAGGGAACCCATCGATTTACCCTCCGCGGTACGGAAAAGGAGCTGCACGAGGTGATCGACGCCATCGAAATCAACCTCCGCCGGTTTCACCGTGCGCATCCCGTATTCAAGAGCGACCGCATCCGGGCCTACCAATCCAAGCGGGCGGCCCGTGTGGCCCGGCTTGAGGAGCGGGCGGACAACAAGGAACGAAAAGGGCGGGCCTTGCTCGGCCAGGCGAAGCATATTCAATCGTTCATTCCCCTCGGACAGCCCATTCTCGTGGGGCACCATTCGGAGCGTCGGCACCGTCGGGACTTGGACCGAATCCACCTCAAGACCGGTCAGGGTTTCGCGTTCCAAGACGAGGCGGAAACCTTGCGCCGGCGCGCGGACGCGGCCGAGCAGAACCGCGCCATATTCTCCGATGATCCGGAGGCTTCGGAGAAGCTCGGAGCCAAGGTCGCACGCCTCAAGGAGAGGCAACGCATCATGGTGGAGGTCAACAAGCGAATCAAGAAGGGAAAATCCCTTGCGGACCTGGGGTATTCCTTGGAAGAGGAGGAGAAACTTAAGAAAGGCGATTTCGCGGGACGCGTTGGCTTCCCCGACTATGCCATCCGAAACAACGGGGCCAATATTCGCCGCCTGGAACAGCGGCTCAAACAGGTGGAAAAGAAGGAAACGGAGGCCCTTCCCGAGGACCAGATCATCAACGGGATCCGCATCGTGGAAAACGGAGATGAAAACAGGCTCCAGGTGTTTTTCCCGGGGATTCCTTCTGAGGACGTGCGGGAACGGTTGAAGCGCAGCGGGTTCAGATGGTCGCCGTCCAATGGGTGCTGGCAGCGGCACCGGTCCAACGCGGCCACCTATTACGCCAAGCAGATAGCGAAGGCGGCCGTTTAGGCTGGGGTCCCATGGTTCTGATGCAAGACATATTAGTCCGGGAAGGTCACAGCCTGGTTAATCTCCGGGAAACAGAGGTTTTCCATGTCCTCGCCGCAGTGCCCTGGGCCCGTCGCGGCCTGGCTGAATACGTGAAGAGCATACGGCCGGATCTGGCGCCGGAGGTTGTGGCCTGTTTGGAAGAACTCGAAATAGAGGAGGAATGAGCATTTTGATGGGGCGGCACCATGGAATGGCGCCACTTGACGTTACATCATATCAGATGTATTCTTAATGGAAGGGTTTTTAATGGCTTCGGCATGGCGCGTCATTTATTATCAGTCGGAGAAGGGCGAATGCGAGCTTCTGGATTTTCTCGAGTCCAGAAAGGACCAAGAGCAGCAGAAAATCCGCGCCTGGATCGCCTTGCTCGAGGAGAAGGGGCCGCAGGTTCCGCGTCCTTATGCCGACCTTTTGCGGGACGGCATCCACGAACTACGGATCAAGCTGACCGGGAACCAGGTGCGCGTGTTGTATTTCTTCTGCTTCCGAGACTACGTGGTTCTGACGCACGCATTTACGAAGACCACCTCGAAGGTTCCCGAGGACCAAATCCGGAAGGCGCTCAAGTGCCGGGACGATGTGCTATCGCGATTCAAAAAAGGGGAGGCGCTCAATGATTCGTTTCCGCGATGATCTCAAGAACAAACTTAAGGACAAGAAATTCGCGGAGGGTTTCGAGAAGGAGCTGCATGCGGCGCGGCTCGCCGTGGAGATCGCTCTGGCCCGCGAGGATCAAGGCATGAGTCAATCGGCTCTGGCTTCCCGGGCTCGCATCACGCAGCAGCAGCTTTCCAAAGTGGAGAATGCTAGGGCGTGCAAGCTGGAAACGGTAATGAAGGTTGCCGATGCTCTCGGCATGGAATTGACTTTGAGGCCTCGCGGGGAGGGCCAGCGGCGCGCTGCCCCTCGACGTCGCAGTTCTTCCACGGTCAAGCGAGCCGAGGCCGTATAGGCGGCCGAAGGAGTTTGTCCTGATGCTGAAAGGCAATGATAATGAAAAAGAATGTGGAAAAACCGGATCGGTATTCCGGATTAACCAAGGAGTTCGGGGACTGGAAGGCGGGCAAGAAGAAGCTTAAGACCACCCTCCTGGACGAGGCAGGCGGCCGCACGGTTATACTTGCCAGCGAGCCCGAGCTGAACGAACGGGCCCGGCGTTCCGAAGTGGTTAAAAAAATCCGCGCGAATTTGAAGATGAGCCAGCCTCAGATGGCAAAGGCCATGCATGTTACAACCGGCGCGGTACGAGATTGGGAATACGGCCGCCGCCTGATTCCCGAGGCCATGCTCATCCTTGCCGAATTGTTGCGGGATATGCCCGCCGTTCGCCGGCGCCTCTTGGCAGCTTAAGCACCCTTTCAAATCCGGGCCGAAGCCCACAAGGGGCTTCGGCCCATGTTCCACTACCGCTCCATTCTATCGGAATACCTATCCCAAAAGGCTTGAGGAGCGTTCTCGCTCCCGCTTCGCCGGGGCTGGGATATTCCGTTTCCCCATCCGTTGTCTAGGCCCTTTGTCCCCTCCTTAGGCGGACTTCCTACGTTGAAGCCTTGCCGTTCGAATACGGCCCTTGTGATTGATCCACGAATGGGGGTGGAGAGAACTTTGCCTTGTAGGGGTTTGATTCTCCATCGCGGCCTTAACTTCTCTGATCGAGGCACGGCCTTCCCCTGGTGACACTGCGTTACGGAATTAGGGTTTCCTGCCTTCCATTTTTAGCCCTCAGGGGTTCCGCTTGGGAATATGGGCATTCCCTGGGCGGTGCTGCTTCGCCGGCGTCGCGGACACGTCCGCTCCTTGACGAAAAAATCCTCACCCTTCGCTTCGCTCCAGGACCCAAGATTTTTTCTCTCCGGCTCCAGGAGCCCGCCCTGCCTTTGCTTCGCGTCGGCACCGGGGAGTCCCATATTCCCGCGCCCGTTTTGCGGCCCTGAGGGGCTTAAAAAATAGAAGGAGAATACAATGGAAACCGCAACCTACGAACTGAAAGTCACCAAGGCCAAAACCGAAGGCAAGACCCTCGCCTACGTGAAGATCAAGGCCGGCCCTTTTTGGGTCACCTACACTCTGGACAAGTCCAATGAAAAGTTCTTCCTGAACCCCCCTTCCAAGTTCGTGGAAAGCCTCAAGGGCACCGACACGCAGAACGGCAAGCACTCCGGCTGGATCGAATGCTCCTGCCTTTCAAAGGAGGTTGCCCAGGAGATCAAGGCCCAGGTCCTCGACGAGCTCGGGCTCAAGGAGGGGGCGGCCTAACCGCCCTAACCCTCCGGCTTGCCGGCGGCGAGGGATTCCCTCGCCGCCTTTTCCGTGTTCAAATAACACAGGAAGACTTCTGCCTCGGATCATGACTAGCTCCGGATCCCGGTGTAGGAGTCTAGGGTCATGCTCCTTTCCATTTCCCACGTTCCGACAGGGGTATGCGCTCGACGGCAGGGGCGTTCCCTGGTCCCGGTCGCTGCGGTGGGCCCGGCGCTCATCCTTCGCACCTAAAGAAAATCGGCTCCACCAGCCACGCCAGAGCCCGCGGCGGGTCCCCCAATTTTCATTACCCATCCTCGTGGCCTGGCCCTGTCGTCGCTCCGCGTCACCAACGGGGAGTCCCCTGCCGCCTCGCCCGCTCTTGCGGCCCTGGCGGAACTAACTGGGAAATTCCCTTGGAAAGGATCAATACAATGACCACTACAACACTTAACACCTCGAATCCCTCCGAAGCCAATCAGGATAAGGCAATTTCGGTCCGGCAGAATCTTCAAGGAAATTCCCACGAGGGCGGGGAGGACCGGAAGGATGTTTATTCCATCGTCACCGACCGAATCCTTTCGTACCTCGAACAGGGGATCGTGCCTTGGCGTCAGGCGTGGCGCTCCGCAGGCCAACAGTGGCCGAAAAACCTGGTTTCGGATCGGCGATACAACGGCATCAACGCCTTTATGTTGGCAATGACAGGTTTTAGCAGCTCCTATTTCTTGACCTTCAAGCAGGCCAAGGAAATGGGCGGGAGCATCAAGAAAGGCGAGAAGGGATTTCCCGTCATCCATTGCAAAAAGGTTACCGGCAAAAAGCAGCAGACGGAAGACGGAGAAGGCATGGGCTATTTCTTCCTCCGCTATTATACCGTGTTCAACATCGAGCAGACAGAAGGGGTCCCGTTGCCTGCCGCGGCCGCGCCGGCCGAAAAATATGAATTCACTCCGATTGAAGCCTGTGAGCGCGTCAGCACCGGGTACCGGGGAGCCCCCGATATTACGCACAACGGAGCATTCCCTTTTTATTCGCCGACCACGGACAGGATCGGGATGCCGCCTAAGGATACCTTCGATTGCGTCGAGGAATACTACAGCACCCTTTTCCACGAGATGACCCATAGCACGGGCCACAAGACCCGACTTGGCCGCGACGGCATCACGGAGGGGCATTCCTTCGGGGATGCGGATTATAGCAAGGAGGAGCTGGTTGCGGAGATGGGCGCAGCCTTCCTTTGCGCCCATGCTCAAATCGCCCCGTCCATCCTCAACAACAGCGCCGCCTATATCGGGAGCTGATTGCAGCAACTCCGGAACGATAAGAAACTGGTCATCCAGGCCGCGGCCGCGGCCCAGAAGGCCGCCAATCACATCCTTGGGATCGAGGGGGCCCCGGCCGGAGAGGCGTGGCAGACCCATGCCTAAGGGGTACCAAGTCATGAGCCGGGGAAACCGTACAACCTTCGGTGTCTATTCTGACGAAACGCCCGAGGGCGGCCGAGTACCGATGGGGGTCCTGGCGAGAGGCCAAAGAGCGGGCCCCGGACCTCTTTGGAAAGGGGGTCGCGTTGGAAGAAGGTTTCCGGATCCTGATCTAGATCGTGTGCGCGGGCCGAACACCGCCCACAAGGGGCAGTGCCCGGCCGATTAACTTCTAGGGATGCTCCCAGACCCCACGATGGGACATTGGCCGCGGCCCACACATGGGTTAGGCTCTATAAGCTTTTTGGATCTCGTAATCAACTACTTGTGGAAGTAGATAATTCTAATTGCAGTTACCAGGGGATGCTCGGGAAGGCCCGCAAATACGGGGTTGCTACAATTTTCAAGATTTATAAACTATTTCGTCTTTCTGGAACGTAAATGATATAATCTAAGGATGAAAGGTAGGCACGCTTATGAATCCCATTTTTTCATTTTCGAATTTTCTCGATAATTCCTCCATGGGAACCGTCCGGGAGGCTCAAGAGCTCAGAGACGCGATATTGGAGGAAGAGAGCACAGGTATTTATGATGTTACGCGCCGCGGCAGGGTTTTGCGTGTAGTCGATACCGTTGCTGAAGTGGATCTGATTTTAGCCTCCGAGAAGGCTCGGGACGCCTTTATCGAGCTTTTAGAGGATAAATGGGGAGAGGATCTGGGCATTGACGGAATGGTTGACTATCAACGGGCGATGGAAAAGGATTAGGACTCCTTCACAAGTCCCGAGCGCTCATTAACCCTTTGTAATCTCGGGTTGGGGATGGGCGCGGCGCCTTACCGCCCCGCGCGGCCGTGCGTTGCGCGGCCTGGGCCCTCCTCGTACTCCTTTGAAGCGCCGGGCCCTTTCGAACCCGCCGCCTGGCGGCCGCGGGGACTGCCTCTTTCACTTTAACCTCAAACCCTCCTACTGACCGAACCTCGGGCTGAGGATCGTTTCGCGGGCTGCGCCAACTCGAAAGCGCTGCGCGGGCAGGTAGTGAACCCCAAGCCCTCATCAACCCTTTGGAATCTCGAGCTGGGGCGGGCGCGGTGCCTTACTGGCCCCGCGCGGCCGTGCGTTGCGCGGCCTGGGCCCTCCTCTTACACCTTTGAAACGCCGGGCCGCACGAAGCCCCCCGCCCGCCGGCATCGGTCGTTCCTTCCTCCGCCACCCGCCGCCCCCAGAAGGGGCTCCCTGCTGCTCCGTTGGATCAAGGTCCGCCCGCGGCCGCGTGGAACGTGGAGACCTTGGACCCTCATCCTTTCAAGGGGGTTCCAAGGTGAGTTCGCCAGGGGTATGCGCTCCGTCGAACGGGCATTACCTGGTTCCCGACGCCGCGGCGGGGCCGGGCCCTCATCCTTCAGCCCCTAAAGAAAATCGGCTCCTCGCGCGGCCAAGGGCCGCGGCCCCTCCAATTTTCTTTGCCCCGCCTTGCGTCGTGAACCTGCCGGCTGCGCCGGCACCGGGGAGTCCCGTTCGCCTTCGCCCGCTCTGCGGCCCTGGCGGAACTCACAAAGGCATCCCATCTAGAAAGGATATCACGATGGTCCATGAATCTCTCAACTCCACTGACTCCGAAACCGCAGACCTGCCGGAATCCAATACGGCCCAGCAGAATCTTCAAAGGCATCCTGTAGAGGCGGGTCAGTCGGGGAATTGGGTGGCGCGGGGCAAGACTGTGGATGGTGTCGAGTACAGGGAAACGATGCTGGGAATCCTGGTTCCAACGTCCCTCCTCCGAGAGTCTGGAGGCAAAATGCGGAAGCCGAAAGACTTCGTTCCCTATCTCGCCGACGAAGCCGTAGCCGAGCAGGAAAACGTCGTGGTCATCACATTGGACGGTAATAACCAGATCATCAAGAAGCATTCGGTGACGAAGGGTTTAGTCAATCAGAGCCAAATTCATCCCCGCGAGGTGTTTCGGTGCGCGCTAATCGATAACGCGGTTTCGCTGGTGGTCGCGCACAATCATCCAAGCGGGAACACTGAAGCCAGCGAGGCGGATTTAATCGCGACCCGCCGGCTTGTCGAGGTCGGTAAAACGATGGGATTGCCGCTACTCGATCATATGATCGTTACCCGCGATGGGTTCCTGTCAATCCGCGAACGCTATCCGGCTTACTTCGGATAGGCGCGGTGGGGTTAGGCCGCGTGCGGCGGGCTTATTGCCCGCGTCCCCGAACAAGGAAATAAAAATGGAAGACGGAGCGGTGGAAATCTGGGAAGACGAAGCACTCGCGACTGAGCTCGCGCCTAAGCGAGACGAATTCTTTACAGTGGCCATCAACCTATGCGATCGAGCCTACTGCGGACCGGAAGAAGGCGGATGGTATTACGACCTTGGCGAGCCGTCCGAAAGCGCCCGACTCGCGCGATGGTTAAAGGTTTTCACGGACGAAAAGGCGGCCGAGGCCTATGCGCATCGCCTCGATTCCACGATTTGCAAGCGGGCAAATAAAGGGAGGCGGTCTATGTATTCGGTCCTTTCGGAGGGCGAGTATCGCGCGATAGTTCACGATGGATACCCGGCGGCCTGGCCGGCGGAGAAACCTCATTACGAATAGCCAAAACGCGGGCCCCCTCCCCGGAGAACTCCGGGGAGGGGGCCCGGCGGGATCGGCCGGATTTATGCCGGCCGTGGGACCACCCGTAGCGACGGCCCTAGTCCGCGCCAATTTGCTCGAATACGTCGCGCAACACAGGGAGTATGTAGCATGAAGGATTGGATTCTCCGGGCATCATCGTATGAGACCTCCTCTCCGTGATGCGCTGGATCGCGCTGCACACTTCAGTGCTGTCTTTCAGGGACGGTGAAAAAGGTAGGTGTCTGGCCATGGGGTCCTCCTTTGTATTCCCGGGGTCGGCGCCCAGAGCCTATGCCGGAGTTTTAAACTTCCGCGCACGAGGGGATCGACGAACAAAATCGGCTCCACCGCGCCAGCGCGGTCCCCCAATTTTCTTCGTCGATCCCCTCGCCCAGAAAGGGGGCTACGCACTGCGCGGAAACTCCGGCATACCCCTCGTGCTTCGCACCAAAGGAGGACCCCATGGCCAGACATCCCAAAATCGTTCACGAAGCCCTCGAAGCCAAGCTCAGGAAGGTGGATAGCCTAATCGCAACCACCGATTGGGACTATGCGGATGCGCATGCCGCCCTGGACGAACACCGCGAGGTCATCCTCGACAAGATGCGCGTCCTCGCCGCGGGCGGGCAAGCCGCATTGCAGAGCCTCTGCCAGCTGCTCAAGGGCCCAATGGGCTGAGTAGAGGCATAAGCCTCTCTTCTTCCTGTACCGGGTTCTCCCGAGGCCCGGGACAATCTCTCGCCGATGGTGAGCATGCACAACCCGCTATGCGGGAATGGTGATGGACCCTAAGCCCTCATCGACCCTTTAGCATCTCGGGCTGGGGGTGAGCGCGGCGCCTTCCAGGCCCCGCGCGGCCTCGCGTGGCGCGGCCTGGGCCCTCCTCTTACTCCTTTGAAACGCCGGGCCGCAAGAAGGCCCCCGCCCGCCGGCGTCGGTCGCTCCTTCCTCCACCACCCGCCGCCCCCAAAAGGGGCTCCCTTCCTTCTCCTTGGAAAACGGTCGGCCCTTAGCCTCCCTGCCGCCTGCGGCCACGGGGAATGGGGAAGATCGCCGCCAGTATCGCTCTTTCCAGATCCGTCTCCGTTCCGCCAGGGGTATGCGCTCCGTCGAACGGGCATTCCCTGGTTCCCGACGCCGCGGCGGGGCCGGGCCCTCATCCTTCGGCCCCTAAAGAAAATCGGCTCCTCGCGCGGCCAAAGGCCGCGGCCCCTCCAATTTTCTTTGCCCCGCCTTGCGTCGTGAACCTGCCGGCCAGGCCGGCACCGGGGAGTCCCGTTCGCCTTCGCCCGCTCTGCGGCCCTGGCGGAACTCACGACGGAATCTCTCTTGGAAAGGAGCTCACGATGAACGCGACAATCTCAAATCCCATTCCTTCTCCCGAGGCCTCCGGCGAAGGCCAAGCCAATACGGCCCGGCAGAATCTTCAACAGAATCTCACTCGGTGGAAACCGGCAGGGTCGGAGGAGGTTACCCGGGAAGGTTTAGAGGCAGTGGTGTACATCACTGGGGAAAAGTCGGCCATTGGGTACCAGGGTCGATCCCGGAAGCCTGCGTTTAACTTCCGGTTTCACTCCCAGGATCGCAGGGATCTCTACATCGAAACCTTCTTCGCCAAGGTTCGGCAAATCCAGGAGCGGCGCCGCGGGCGATTCGAGGAGCGAAGCGCGTTCCGGACCTCTCTCGTTACGGGGGACATCCTGTATGGGACATGGGGATATGAACAGACGAACGTTGACTTCCTCCAAGTCCTCGAGGTTCTTCCCTCGGGTAAATCGATTCGCGTACAGCCCATCCAGTCGAAAATCGAGGAGCGCGGCCGGGGAGCCATGAGCGGGGACGCGATGCCGGTTCCGAACGCCTTCAAAGAAGCGCCCATGCTGAAGCGGGTATTGCCGGGCGATCGGTGCACCTCCAAGTATTGCAGCGTCAGCAAATGGGATGGGAGCGCGGTCTCTTGCTCGTGGTATGCCTGAATTTTTTTGGCCGTGACCGCCGGGAGCCCAGGGCGGTAGGGGTGCGTTCTAGGAAACCGGGACCCTGTAAGGACCCTGGCGGCCGTGATTCCGGCGAGCAGTGTGGGGTGTAGGAGGGCTCATCCGAACCCAGGCCGGGCACTTGGGAGCGCCCGGCCTGGGGGCTCCGCTACCGCTTTGCCGTTAATGCCTTGATTTGGATTGGTTTGGTGCGGCAGATGGGAATGTTTCCCCCTGTTCTTTTCTTCGGCAATAGAAGTATATTAAAATCAAATAAAATATAATTCGTCGGTCTATGATATATCAGAGCTTCATCCATGTCCAAATCCTTCCGCCCGGGGGCTTTCGCCCCTTTCATTTCGGAATGGGGTGGACCCCTACGGGCCATCCTCTCGCTTTCAGGGGATCCCGGGAGTTCTCCCGGGGGTGCCCGGTGGGCTTCGGGCGTTCCCTGGTTCCTGGCTTCTGGCGGGGCCGTGCCCTCATCCTTCGGTCCCTAAAGAAAATCGGTTCCTCGCGCGGCCGTAAGGGCCGCGGCCCCTCCAATTTTCAGTACCCCGCCTTCCAGAAGGAACCTGACGGCCTATGGCCGTCAACGGGGAGTCCCTGTGCCCGCCGGCCGCATAAGCGGCCCAGGCGGAACTCACTCGGGAATCCTCTTTGAAAGGAGAAGACGATGGTTGTCATCCACCCCAAAATGAAGCTCAAGCCCCAATACCCCGGAAAGGTAATTTCGGCCCGGCAGAATCTACCCAGGAATCCTCTTGGGGGCAGAGGCCGGTTGGGGGGCTGGGGCGCCGTCTACGAATCGAAGCGGCGGCTTGGTCTTCTTCGAGGAACCCTTGTCTCCTTGACTTCCGGCAGGTACCAGCATCTCGGGAAACGACACTATCGCGATTCCGTTGCCATCTCCTGGGCTGCATTTTCCTTACTCGAAAAAACGGTCAATAGTTCCGGGGGCTCCAAGAATTTGGAGGCGACCCTGGATCACGTGCTCGCACAAAGCCGGCAGGGAAAGAAACTGGACTTCCGCATCCGTATTTTCTGCGCCTACGTGCAGGGGCTTTCAACTCGGCCGACGGTCACGCTGAAGCTTCTTTCGAGCCCTGGTGATTGCGGGACCACGGTCTACACCATCATGCTGCCCTTGGAGAAATAGCCATGGAATGGGCAAAGATTCGCAACCTAGTTTCCAACGTCGCCGAATTGGCGCGACTGCTCCCGGAGGATTCGCCGAGCCGTCTGGCTGTTTTCGATGGGAAGCATTATTGGGAGGACATCATCGCGATCGTTGAAGGGGAAATGGTGCGTGAAGAATCCTGGGGCAACGTGGAAGACCTGTATTGGGAGCGCCTCCATGACTTATTAGGACAGCTCTCCGCTCTTCGCAAATATTGGAACGGCCTGATTTTTCCGGACTCCGCAATCGTCCCGTTGAAGGATCAGTGCACTCTCACTCAACTGTTCAACTTGCGCCGGCGTCGCAGTTTCGACCTGGCCTAAGACCCCTGTAGCGGGAGCAGGGTTTCCCTCCCGTGTTTCACCTCCTGAAAGGAATATCAAATGGCTACCAAAAACAGGATCTCTCTTATCGGTAACCTCGGACAGGATCCGGAGTTTAAGGAAATGCCCGACGGCAGAAAGGTGTGCAACTTCAGTGTGGCGACCCACGAACGGTTTCTGAATAAGGAGACGAACGCCTGGGAAGACTCGGAGACCGACTGGCATCGCATCGTGGTTTGGGGGAAGCGGGCCGAGTCCGCGGCTGCGCGCCTCAGGAAGGGGGCCCAAGTTGGGATCGAGGGACGGCTGCGTGTCCGGTCCTACATGAAGGAAGGGGTCACTATTCCCGATATCCGCGTTGTGGCCGACGAGATCCTGTATCTCGACCGGTACGAGAAGAAGGAAACCGCCGGTCAGGTTCCCGCCGGCCAGGCGCCGGAGGGAGAGGACGATCTTCCGTTCTAACGAGCTGGGGGCGGGCACCATGCACGCCCCGCTCCCTCTTAACCCTAACCGGGAGGCCTGGTGAGGCTTTTACTGAATCATTTCGACCTGCGCACGGCCGGGATATTTATGAACATCCTTGGCCTGCTCATTATTGGCGTATGCGACATGCGCCGCACCAACATCTACCCAATGGTGACGGCCTTTCTTTTCGGCATTTGCAATATTTGGTTGTTCGCGGGGCCTCACCTTACGCGGCTCTTTAGCCGATGATGGGTGCGGGCCTGAAACAGCCCTGGCGCCTTGTTGCGGTGGGCCTCGCCGGGGTATGTCTCATCCTTGGCTACGCCGTTTGGGTCTTGGTGCGATCACGAGCCCGCCTAAGCGAGCGGTTTGAAGCCACCTATTCCGCCCGGGTCCTGGCGGAAGTTCGACTGTCTCTCTACCTTGACCTTGTTGACGAAAAGAACGCAGCCTTAGCAGCAGCCGCGGCGGCCGTCGGGGACACCCTGCGGGCGGAATCCCTCTGCCTGGACCTTTGCTCCATAAAACCACCTTTATGTGACTCCCTGCTCTTGGCGGTGCGATTAAGAAATGCAATTGTAATTCCGGAGAGCCGCGGCGTGGCCGCGGCTGTGTGTGCTGGGGTTCAAGCTCAAATTTCAAAGTAGGGCCTGAGTGTGTTTGCTCGAAACCGAAGCTGGAGATAACTTTAAAGTATGAGTGAGGTTAATGGCGTTCTTGAAGGGATTGCGCATGAAAGAGATTTTTGACCGGCTGCACACTATCATGAGTAAGGTCAACAGCGTAGAGGATGATTTGCAAGTGCTCAGGGACATGGTTGAAATCGAATCAAAAGCTCCGATTAATGAGTCCATCCTTGGCGTCTATGCTCTTAGGGATTTGCTTTGGAAAGTGGACAAATCCCTCGAGATTAGATCGGATGACGCTCGGAATGCTGAGAAATTACTTGGGGAATTGGATTCGGGAGAGACGAGGTAGAGGACCATTGATTTTGGCGGCCCGATTCGATACATTTAGGTCTCCCACTTGCAAATCCAATTCCAACGAATGCGGATAATAAGGATTAGGTAAACATGTGTGTCACAGTAACTCACGTGTTACCCTGCCCATCCTATTTTGACCTTTGAGGGCTGGAATTCTTAGCATTTTTGTTTGCAGAGGACCTAGACAAATATTATGGCGAGCAAATCCAACAAATCCTCAACGTACCGGGCTGGTAATATAATTGGCTCGTACACTTTAAAAAGTATGCTCGGTAGCGGGGGAAATGCCGAAGTGTGGGTAGTTGAGGATGGCGCCGGGCAGTACGCTTTGAAAGTCTTGAGGGGGTTTTTGGGGGACCGCATACCTCGATTCAGGGATGAGGTCGCGATTATGAAGAGACTTTCAGGAAGTCCCGGGGTCCTACCCCTGATCCAAAGCGGTATTCCAGACAGTCCTTCAAAGCAAAACCCTTGCTGGATCCTGATGCCGATTGGGAAAGGGATTGTCGAGGCGATTCACGAGGAGTTTTCGCCCGAAAAGGCAATCAACGCGATTCTTCAAATCGCTAGAACCCTTGAGGGTTTGCATGAGGAGAAAATCTATCATCGGGATATTAAACCGGACAATTTGTTCCTGTTGGATGGGAAATTCGTTATCGGCGATTTTGGATTGGTTGACTTTCCCGAAAAGGATACGCATACAGGCAGGCAGCTTGGCTCTAGGAATTACATCGCCCCTGAAATGCTGAATCATGCGCATGACTCAAATGGTGGCAAGGCGGATGTCTATTCCTTGGCAAAAACCCTTTGGTCAATCCTGTCAGGCAACGCCATCCCTCCTGGCGGTGCTCATGCCGGCGGCGAGAGTCCAATCGCACTCGGCAATTTTTTGGAGACTTTTGATCAGATTGATTCTGTCGACAAAGTTCTGGAGATGGCAACCGACTTGAGCCCCTCCAAACGACTCTCCATGCGGGAATTCGCGGATGAATTGGAATACTGGCTTAAGCCCAATGAGGTACTTGGACGCATGAACAAGAATGAAGCGTTAGCAAAGCGATTTCATGTCTTATCCGCTCCTGCCAAGTCGGAGTACAAACGGCAGTTGGAGTTCGAAGATCTGAAAAGAAAAATCAATTCGGACATGGTGCAAGCTTGCGGAAACTTAAAAGATGCCCTCAAAATTCTCGCTCCAGAGTCGGAAATCAGATTCAATGACGGTGAGCTGGCATGCGAGTATTTCTTGAAAATCGGATCGAACAAAACTTTGATTAAATCGGCTCTTCGACCTTTTGTGTGTAAAGGGTAGATTTTCCTAGCAAAAACCAGAGGGTTCTTTGCCATGTTTTCTTCCCCGGAGATTTTGGAATACCACCGGAAATTGCTGAGCCTCCCCGCTCCATGGGAGGTCCGAACCGTAGATATGGACATAGAAAAATTGTCCGTGACCATCGACGTATTCTGGCCGGCACAAACCTTGGCGCCTTGCCCGCAATGCCAAGAGTTGGGCTCGGTGAAGGATTGCAAATCTCGGATGTGGCGTCATCTGGATACTATGCAATTCAAAACCTTTCTTCGCTGCGATGTCCCTCGGGTCGATTGCCCTGAACATGGCGCGCTCCAGATTTTCCTTCCCTGGAGCGATCCCAAAAGCCGTTTCACGGCCTTGTTCGAAAAGGTGGCGGCGGAAGTGCTTCGATCCTGCAAGAACCAAACGCAGGCGGCGCACCTTCTCCGACTGTCTTGGAAACAGATCCACCGCATTCAGTGCCTCGCAGTCGAAAAAGCCATCGCTCTCCGAAAAAGGGAGCCCATCGTGCATTTGGGGATCGACGAGAAAAGCTTTTTGAAGGGCCACCGATATGTCACCGTGCTTAATGATTTGGACAAGAAGCGAGTCTTGGATGTCGCCCAGAATCGGGATGAGGCGGCGGCCAAGCAGGTTCTGGCCTGCTTGAGCGATACGCAAAAGGAAGCGGTTGAGGCCGTAGCTATGGACATGTGGGAGCCATTCAAAAACGTTGTGGGAAAGCAAATGCCCAAGGCTGACGTGGTTCATGATCGCTTCCATATCAGCGGGTATTTAACCAAGGCCGTGGATTCAGTCCGCAAAGGCGAGCACCGGGACCTGATGAAGCGGGGCATTGAGACGCTCAAGGGCACGAAATATTTATGGCTGACCAACCAGGGCAACTGGAACCAGGAGCAAAGGGCACAGTATCGGGAGCTGAGGGGGATTTGCTTGAAGGTAGGGCGTGCGTTTTCGATGAAGGAGACATTTCGGGGGTTCTGGACGTATTTCAATCGGGGCTCGGCGCACTCATTTTTCAACCGGTGGTATTTTTGGGCCACGCATAGCCGTCTCAAACCCATGATCGAAGCGGCGCGGACACTCAAGCGCCATCAGGAGAATATCCTGACCTACTTCAGGCACCGTATTTCAAACGCAGCATCGGAGGGGCTCAACTCCAAGATTCAGTTGATCAAGGCGGATGCACGTGGATTTCGGAACTTCGAAAATTTCCGTATCGCCATCCTGTTCCATTGTGGCGGCTTTCAATTCCTTCCACTCAAAAGGACGTAGAGCCATTAAATCAAATCTCGGCTCTACCCTCTCAGTAGAGATGAATGTCACAAACGAGCACAATTCGATTATCAGAAGTTTCTGGTTCCAGCCATCCTTTTCGATCAACTTCTACCACGATGAGAAAGTAAACGTTTTCGCATGCCATCTTCTAACTTACCGGGATAACATTGATGGAAGGAACAACAAGCAGGAAATTCGGTGTCTTTGGAATGAAGTTCACGAACTGAAATATGGTTTACCCTCTTACCATTCTGCTCTTACCCACGTTGCAAATTTGTTTTTGGCTTCGCTCGATATAAGCTTTGAAAAGTTTGTGGAGATTGCAGAACAGTACCGATCCGATCCAGGAATAAGCGAATGGTTTAAATGAGCCCTTTCGGCTTAGCAGCTCGCCCGGATGAGGCGTCGTTCATCCGAAATTCCTCAAGAAGTCAATAGCCTTTTTCCCGAGATACCTCTGGCATGGATTCGAAGAGGGGTATTTTGTCCATTTGATTCAAATCTCTAGAAGCGTTTGATTTTTTCCAAATGCATTGTCATACCTTATTATTGAGCTGAAAATCACCTCCGTTACAAATGGCGTTGCTCTGGTTACTTTGACTTCAAATGGTATTACCGTTGCTGGATCGGATTCGAAAAGCTGAGGAGAAGGGGGCTTGGTGGGAGGTTCCTTTTTGGCGCAATCCCCAGTACGTCGGGCTCGAAAATACCTCGTCCGCGGAGATCGAGGAGGCCTTCCAGGCCTTGGCCCGCATCTACGATGCGAAATGGTTTTTGCAGCGGGCCAACGACCATAAGGAGGCTTGGGAATGGCCATTGAAGGCCTATCGCGCCTCGGTCGCCGGCGAGCGTTTGGAGCGGATCCGTTTCAATCCCACGCATCCCGTGTATTGGTACCTATGCGGCGACGGCCTCATGGTGGTTATTTATTTGCTCCGTCACGGCTGCGCCCTGGTGGCGGCCGCGCGGCTGGGCCTCCTCGCCCCTTATAAGGACCGCTTGCGCGATCCCGAGAACTTCGAGGGTGCTTGGCTGGAGCTGGATCTGATTTTCCTCCTGACCCGGGCGGGCGTTCAGGTCTTGCCAGCGGTCGCCGGCGCTGTTGGAAATCGGAAGTGCGAATTCCTCGCGCGCCTGGGCGCGGAGGACTTGCACATCGAAGCCAAGTGCCTGACGCCGGCGCCGGATAACAAGATCGTTTCCCAACTCGAAGACGCATTGCACCGGGTCCTCACCGTGACACCGAGTACTCATAAAAGGGCGTACGTGAATTTCTATGAACCCTTGCCCACCTTTCGCGTGGAGGTCCTCGCCGGCCAAGGCCCGAAGGGCCTCGCACGCAGGTGGCCAGCGGTGGCACAGACCATCACCACCCACTTGGAGGACGTGGTTGAGCGACAGGCCTGGGGCCATCATGAAATCCCTGGCCTACTTCGCTACCAAGTCGTTCCGGTCACCGAAGGCATGAGCTATTTCGGCCAAGGGGGCGGTCTGCAGCCATCCAAGGCCGCGGAGATTCTGAAAATCATTCAGCGGGGTATCGAGGAAGCCCACGCGCAGCTTCCCATCGGCGCCGCCGGATTGCTCATCGTCCATTCGGATGGTGCGAACCGATTCCAGCTGCAGGAGGAAGATTTCCGCATCGCCTTTGAAGCTCGACCGTCACTCGGAGGCCTCGTTGTGGTGGACCGTATTCAAAGCGCCCAGTTCATTCCAAACCCCTTTGCGCGCACACCCATTTCGGGCTATGCCGTATTGGGTGCAATCCTGAATCAGGCGCGGCGCGATCTTGATTCGACAGAGGGTTGAGATGAAGCCGGGCTTTCTATATGTCTTAGTGCATCCCTCCGATCCGGACCTATACAAGATCGGTGTGACTTTTCTTCAACCCGAGAAGCGATTGGCCCAGCACAATCGGCAACATGAAAAGGCAGCGGGTCGTATCGTGAAGGAGACGGGTCAGGAATGGCAACTCAAGACGTTCATTGCCGTTCCCGATCCCTACCACGCCGAAGGAGCGTTTTGGGGAGCGACGTGGATTGCAGCTATTCCAGGCCGAGGGGGAGTCGAAGTAGTAAAACTGGACTGGCAAACCGTGGAGAGGGGGCTGGAAGCAGCGAAGATGGTCGGGGCTCGGCCGCCGCGGGCGCCGCGAACTTTTCCGATGCGAGACCACGAATGGATGTTGAAGGAATTAGAAGGAACCGGTATCACCATGATAGGGCGATACGGAGGCCTAGTCAGATACACGGAATTTAAGTGCGAGAAGGGTCATGTCTTCAAGGAGTCTGCAGGTTTGCTCGTGAATTCCAAAATCTGCCCTTGTTGTGTGGATTGGGGGATTTCTGCCGGTTGGAGAAAAGGCTTGAGGGCAAGCCTCCTCTCCCTCACGGTTATATTATTCGTTATAATTATATATTATAACGAATAAAACTCAGCGGAGAATCAAGCTTTTTCTAGAGTGGGGTCTTCCGGCCCCCCTTGGCTCAGGTCAATCTGTCCGCTTAACCTCACCTGAAAAGGGGCGAAGGAGCGGACAGATTGACCTGAGCCAAGGGGGGATGGTGTTGCGGATGTCCGGCGAATAGGCGAAGAATGGGATGATATTGGACCGGCGCCTGTCACCGAACTAAATAGCCAGTACCTTCCGAGGTCCCAAAGAATATCGCAATGTTTTGAATCTGACCATTGTTATCTTTAAGCTCGAGGGCGGAACTGACATATAACACGTGAGTAGGCGCATAGTCGTACTCTGCCTGATTGGACCAGCCGTTTCCCGCATCCGGTTGCTGCGCAACATAGTAAAGATTATTACTCCTAGTATAGGAGAGTTCAAATTGGCCACTAGAGTTGAGTGCGACAGCCATCGAACCAACCTGAGTCCCTGCTTGAGTACCATCGGCCGAAATCTTAGACTGATTTGACCATCCATCCGTTCCGCCAGCGTCCTGATATTGGTGCCATAAATTGTAACCGTATGATCCGCGATAAAACAACTCTAGACGACCGTCCTTGTTTTGTCCCACGGCAATAAGCCCATCGGACTGAGAATCGTCCGGCAGCCGGAATTCGTCGCCCCACGCGCCCCCTGCTTCAACCTGGTATCGGTGCCATAGATTCAACCCACCGATGCCTACGTGAAATATCTCGAGCCTTCCGTCGCCGTTTCGCGCCACCGCCATGCTTCCATCTGACCTTCCGACGCCCCCTGCCCCCCCGATAAGCGGAACAGCGTCTCCAAACTCTCCAGCTGGAGTGGTCTGCCAAGCATGGTGGATGGTGTAATCACCTGCCTGAATGTAAAACACTTCCAGACGACCGTCGGCATTCGTGCCTACGCAGAAATTATGGCTTTCCTTACCATTGAGAAATGGGGAGCCAATCTGCTTTTCGGCGCCCCAGATGCCATCAGTAGATTGCCTTTTGTGATACAGGTTGTTGTCTGCACCGACGTAAAAGAGCTCCAGTGAAAGGTCACTATTTGAGGCGACAACAAGTTGCGTTCCAATCCCTAGACATGGTTGAAGGTCACCAAACAACATCTGATCTTTACTCAGTTGCATGCAGGTGTAAACGCCCTGTTTACCTCTTAAAAAGAGCTGCACTTTTCCAGCATTATTCACAGTGGCCGCACATACGGAATAGCCAGAAACAACCGAACCACATGATGGTGTAATCATTTAAAGAACCCTTTTCTGTTGATACGCAATTTATGATACAGGGTAAAAATATAAAACGAACCCCATTTTCTTTCAATCTGATATTGGACATAAGAGGAACCAGAGCGAGGTGGAAGTGGGGGAAGCGAACGTTCGCGCACTCGTTCAAAGCCATTTCGACACCCCCGTTGTTTTTGTGCTCCGTAACCCAAAAAATACCTGGGAGTAGAGCGCTGAAATTAACGCCATAATCGGCGATTCTATCCGGTGCGGCGATTTCAGGAAAACAGAATCCACCATGAACCATGGGTTGAACCACGCCGGAATTACTGGAAACTGGTTTGCTTGAGTTCAGAGAGCTTGGAACGAAGGAGAATGGATCAAAAAGGGTCGATTTACTGACGAACGGATTGTTGGAATTCTTAGACTCCAATATTCGTTATAATGTTATCTTATAACGAATGCCTAAACCAGCCTCCCCTACCCTTCCCACTCCCATGGGATCGGATACGGTTCTCACCGCCGGCGCCTGATCTGCCGGCCGACTATCGCGCTACTCCCCTGGAAATGGCGTAATTCCCCTTCCCCAACCTATTCCGCTTGCATTCATTCGTAACTCAAGTTATTATATATCTGTTCGCTGTTCACGAACAAGGAACAAAGAATGATTCTTAAACCCCAAGACCTCATTATTGCCCTGAAGGTGTTCACTCTTCGTAACAAAAAGTGGAACCAGCGAGAACTGGCTCAAAGCCTTGGAATGAGCCTGTCGGAAATCAATGGCGCAATCAAACGAGCCATCAAATCCGGACTCATGATCGCCGGCGAAAGCCGAAATCATGCGCCTCAATCGGTGCCGTACTCCCTTCAGGAATTCATTGTTCATGGCGCTCGTTACTCCTTCCCAATTGAGAGGGGACCAAGGACCAGAGGGATACCATCCGGGCTAGTCGGGGCGAAGCTGGAAGGAGCACTGGCAAAGGGCGACGACAACGACGTTCCAGTGTGGCCGGCCTCGCAAGGTAAGGTAAGAGGTGTAGGGATCAAGCCCCTGTTCAGTTCGATCCCCATAGTCATCGAAAAGGCGGAAAACCGAGAGCTCTATACCTTATTATCCTTGATTGATATGATAAGGGAGGGGCGTGTCCGGGAGAAAAACATCGCATCTGAGGCCGTTTCAAAAATATTGAAATCGAGTTCCAGCCATGTCTGAAGTTATTGATCGGCTTGAAAAAGTGGCGGAATCGCTGCCCGAAATAATCGGACGGTTAGTGTTCGTAGGCGGTGGCGTTACGGAGCTGCTCGTGACCGATTCGGCGGGGCGTAAACCTAGGCCTACCGAGGACGTAGATTGTATTATCGAGGTAGCATCTCTTCTCGAATACAACCAATTTGAAAAGATCCTCCGTAAATGCGGGTTCCGTCATGATACCGATATTCCGCCTCTGATATGCCGATGGGAAAAGGAAGACGTTATTTTGGACGTCATGCCAACCCTGGAAGGCATATTGGGATTCACAAACCGATGGTATAAGGATGCGGCACAGCATCCCGTTCTACTGCCCCTCTCTTCCGGGAAAATTGTAAAGATCGTTCATCCCGTATTCTATTTCGCGACCAAGACCGATGCCTTTCAAAGCAGAGGCAAAGGCGATTATTTCTCCAGCCATGATTTCGAAGACATCGTATCCCTAGTCAATGGGCGCCAGACCATTGTCGAGGAAATGATCGGGGCGGATCCAACCGTCCCAAAAGAAATGAAATCCTTTTGGCTGCCCAGACTGGACGAGGTTGATTTCAAAGCGGCCTTGCAAGCGCACCTCGATGCGTATGAGGACAAAGAGCGAGGTCCGATAGCGCTAGACCGGTTCAGGAGCATGTTCAGCAATGCCTAAACCAGCCTCCCCCCTACCCTTCCAAGCCGCCAAGGCCTACTTCCTCGCCGAAAAGGAAAAGGAGATGCTTATCCGAAAAGGATCCGTCTCCCCCATCACCCTGAGCCAATACGGCTACCACCTGGACCACCTCCTCAATTTCCTTGTCGATGAACGCCTTGCCGGCGAAAAGAAGTCCAAGAAAGGTTCTACGACGGCTCCCGCCGTCCAGGATCGGCGCGAAATTCTCCGCGCCGCCTGGCTCCTCGAAGACGTGAAAACCGAGGATCTGGAACGGTACCTGATCTGGCATACGAAGAAAGGGGGAAGCCAATCCACCCTATCCACAGAGCTGTACTCCTACCGCAGCTTTTGGAAGCTTCTCAAGGCCAAGGGCAAGGTTTCCGAGGACGCGGCCGCACCTATCAAGCGAAAGACCCAGAAGTACCAGGAAGCGCCCCACCTCAAGGAAAAACACATCCAGAAGTTCCAGGAATACCTAACCGGAATGGATGAGACGGATCCCCTCTCCTTTCGAAACAAGGTCTTGTTCTCGGTCATCTGCAAATTTGGATGCCGGATCACGGAAGCCCTCACCCTGACCCGGAAGAACCTGTCACTCAAATCGGAGGAGGTCGTCTGCTCCATCCTGGGTAAAGGCAACAAAAAGCGCGTCCTGCCTCTCCCCCTATATGACGAAGGCATCGACGCCAAAGGGAAATACCTGCCCCAGCCCATTCCCGGCCATATCGAGTTCGCCGATCTTCTCCAGCGCTTTATCCAGTCTTCGACGGGACTCCCCTGGTTCTTGTCCCAAGGATCCCGGGCCAGCTCTTCGAATACCCGGACAACATCAAAGCCGGCCGCCGCGGCGGAAAGCCCATTCCTGTTCCAAAGCTCCCGGTTCCAGCGTCTCAGCGACGACATGGCCCGGGTCGAGTTCCAAAGGATCATGACCGAAGTGGGTTTGGATGGTTACGGATACTCCCCGCACTCCCTCCGGCATACGGCCGCCACCAACTGGCTCAACAGCCAGGTCGATCTCAAAACGGTTTCTGAGCTACTGGGGCATGCTAATGTACTGACCACAGGAACCATCTATTCGCATACCGAAGCAAAAAAACTGAGGCGAGGACTGGCCAAATCGCTGTAATTTGGATTTGCCATCCGTGGCCCACTCTGCACCTATAGGAGCGATTGCTGGTCCTGTTCGGCGACCTTCTTCTGCGCTCGCTTTACCTCCTCCAGGGTCATTTGTTCGGCCGAGTAAAGCCGAATTAGTTCCTTTGCCCTTTCGGGGGAGGTTTTCGGGTCTAGCCATTCCTCCACTTGGGAATCATCGAGGATTAGGGGGCATCGCTCATGCCAAATTCCTCTCAGCATTTGGTTTCCTAGTGAATCGAGAGTCACGATGGAAAACGATTCCAGGGATTCTCCTTGCCTGTTCTCCCATCGGTCCCAGACGCCTGCGAGGTTCTTAGGCGAACCAAGACGGATGATGTACTCCCGACCCCGGAATTCCTTGGGGGCCTCATCCATGTTCGGGCGTTCCCGAAAGGCATCTACACGAACAACCATCCTATTACCCTCCGCCCAAGGGGTTCGGAAGGACGCTTTTTCAAAAATGGATTCGGAGCGGGCATTGTAGGAATCGAATCCACCCCCACCCTTCTTTTTGGACCGCTTCCGCTTGAGCATTTCTTCGAGCGGGAGGTTTTCTTTCTTCAGGTAGAAGCGCGGAACCAGATCGAACCGCATTTGAGTCGGTTCAATACCGTTTTTTGTCCATCGATAGATGTCCGTCCGGTCCCCCGGAAAGGTCCACTTGGGTTCCTGGATCTTCCCCTCCTGGATGTATTGCTTGACCACCTTTGGAGGGAGCCATGTTATGTGGCCGGTTGGGTCCTGCACCGGAGAGAAGGCATAGCACATGCCTGGAAAATAGCTACCCGGTAGCCCACGCAGGAAGGACTACATTCCTTCGCCGGATTTCCTTTTCCAATTCGGCCAAATTTTGTTTGGCGAAGTAGAACATCACGCGCTGATCTCGTGCTTTCCCCGTCATTGCCCGTAGGCACCGAACATCCGTTTTCGCGCTGAAGTATTGCTTGGCTATCTCATCATCGGGGAGGAGCGTTATATTCGTTTCCATGACCAGAAGATACCCGCTGGACGGGGACACTGTTTGACCTTAGCTCTAGAAACCGGCTGAGGGTACCTCCAGCAGATTCAGTCGAAGCTGGTGAATCAGGCGATTCATGTGAGGTGGCATATGCGATCAATCGGCGGATACCAATTATTGTTTGCTTTCGAAGGGTTGAAACACAAAATCAATTCGGAATGCTTCCCAAGAGAATATATTTCTGATCTTGCTTCGATTCCGTTCCACCAGTCAGCATCAGAACAGCTGCAAAGGACCGAATGGGCTTTATCGACGGACGGTTCAAATTGGTTCGAGACCTCTACTACATATAGTAGGGTGGATACATGTATTACGATGAACCATTTCGCTAGTTGGCGCACGTCATGTTCAAGTTTTCCATATATTCAGAAGGGACTGTTATGAATAAAATAATCCTATTTGCAACTATGATGATCAGCCTGAGTGCTAAACCATTTGCCTGGGGTCCCGAGGGCCATAAAATCGTCGCGCTTATTGCCCAGCATTATTTGAACGATTCCACCAAAGCCCAAATCATCGCTCTAAACGCTGCTAAGTTCAATCATGACGACCTGATTACAGGCGATTCGTTTATGGGGAAGCATGAAGTTGATGATGACCTCAAACGTTTTTTCGCTTCTAGTAATCCACAGCTTGTTTTGATCCCGAATTGGGCGGACGGTTGGAAATTCAAGAAGGGAAACGCAGGAACAAAGCCTTGGCATTTCATTGACCTGCCGGTTGTTGGGACAGTAACTGAGGCAACCTTTACAAGCCTTTGCCCAAATCATTCGTGCGTGTTGGATCAGATTCAGGCGGATATCACTACACTAAAAAACACAAATGCTGATCCTGAAGATCGCATTAAGGCACTTTTCTTTGTCGTTCATTTTGTCGGGGATATTCACCAGCCATTACATTGCGCTGAAGAAAATAACGATCAGGGTGGTAACTTGAAGAAAATCACCTTCTTTAAAAACAATGATCCTAAACAAGAACTTCATGCATTGTGGGATGGTTATATCCTCGAAAGGCATCAGAAAGACCAAATACAATTCGCCGACGAACTAATTGCCGCTGTCGATGAGGCGAAGCGTACTGGATGGGAAAATATGGACGTCAAAAGTTGGGCGGTGGAAAGCTATTCCATAGCTAAGGACTCAATCTACCCTGATTTTAAAGCGAAGAATATTACGCAGAGCGTCCCTGATTTTGAGCAAAGTGATGAAAGTCGATTTCTTCCGATTGTGGATACTCAACTGGAAAAAGCGGGGGTTCGTCTCGCGTATTTGTTGAATACCACGCTTGGGGGGGAAGCAACCCAAAAGCCTACGGTGACTGTCGGTCATGTAAAAGTTATTAAAGCGACCGCAAATGTTTATGCCGAAGCAAATTCACAATCTACCATTTTGAAAAAAGTAAAGAAGGATGATGTTCTAGACTTGGTTGACTCTTCAAAGATAGGCAAGTATTACAAAGTCAGGGTAGGCGGAAAGGAGGGATATATTTACGGGACAAACGTTAAAGTCAAGTAAGAGAGGGTGTCCTCCAGGTCGGCCACAGGGATCGACCCGGAGCAAGTTGCAGTCTGCCGGGATTTAGCCGATGAATGCAGGGGTGAACTGTCCCCCTGACACCGGACACAACCTTCAGGTAGATTTACCTGGGAATGGAGTCCAATGTCAAACGAGAAAAGACGAGCCTTTGATGGGAAGTTCAAGGAGCGGGCCGTGGCCTTGGCCAAG
>Ga0265324_10000054_pt1 | contig 95877 bp, 80 predicted proteins | sample 41419metaG_FD_198634 | JGI IMG/M metagenome (GOLD analysis project Ga0265324, IMG submission 198634) | Rhizosphere microbial communities from Carex aquatilis grown in University of Washington, Seatle, WA, United States - 4-14-19 metaG | ecosystem: Host-associated > Plants > Roots > Rhizosphere...
TTGCGCCTCTTGCCCGATCATTCCTACCTGTATCCGAGCGGATACAAGGTGCGCATGGAAAAGCATCCCGATGCGCCCAGCTGGCGCCTGATCGGCACGGTGGCCGAAGGGTTGCTTTGCCACAAGCCGTGTACGGTCTCGGGCGGGGGCAAGAGCGAGATCTCCAAGTCCATCGCCGAGTCCATCCTCTATCGCGCATTCTACATCAACGATTTCGAAAAGGATTTCGCGGCCGCGGAAAAGATCCTCTACCGCGATTATGGCGACCGCTTCAAGACCGACCCCAAGCGCAAACTGGACCCGAAGCGGCCCGTCCTCGCGCCCACCCGTTCCCTGGGATCGGTGGTTCGCCTCCTCACGCCCTCGCCGGAATACACCGACGCCTACAACCGCTGGCTGCGCGGAATCCCGCCCCAAGTACGCTCCCTGGTCTTCGCCATCAAGCGTTTCTACCGCCAGGAATGGGGAGAGGAGATCCGCACCCATTTCTCCGTGGACATGGTGGACGGCCGCCCCGGGCATGAGCTCGCCTATGAACATCGCCGGTTGGTGTCCAGCTATCTGAAGGTGGGGATCGACGAGAACGGGAATTGGCGCGTGTTCCGCCTGCGTACCGACTTCGTCCCCGCCTACAAGCTCCAAGCCGAGGACGATATCACGGTTTCGGCGGTCTTGTCCGCCGACCTGGCTCCTTCCGTCGCGCCGACACCGGGCGAATCCGAAGCCGAGGCCCTTCTGAAAGGCCCCGCGGCCGAAGCCGGGCTGGAGGAAAGCGCTGCGCCTCCCGTCTCGCGCAAGTACGTCCAGAACTGCGAGTACCGCCTCTTTCAGCGTCCCGACGACGCAGTGGTGCCGGGCCTGGACCGCCAAGCCGAACGCGATTTCGCCGAGGCCAACAATTTCTTCTCCAACTACGAACCTCTGCCCGTCTCCGAAGCCAAGCGGATGCTGGAAGACGCCATTTCCATGGGCCGCTTCACGCCGGCCGGGCGCAAGGTGATCGAGGAAGCGGCCCAACGCGAATCCGGGTACTTCGTCTCCACGTCACGCCCGCGCATCACCGACGGGAAACCCAACGCCAACGTACGCTACCTGCAAAACCGCCCCGACCTGGTGGATTCCTTCTCCGTGTTCGTGGCCCAGATGGGCCAGCGCCTAAAGCGGAAGCTCCCCGCCGACGCTCCCGTGGCCTCGCCCGTGGAGGCCGTGCTGATCGGCCGGCGCAACAATCCGCCGGACCGCGCCGCGGGCATCAAGCCCTTGGCCGTCTACAATCCCCTGCATTTCCAGGAGCTGCCCGAGGCCTTCATGGACTTCGTGGCCAGCCCCACAGGCAAGTCGCCGTCGACCACGGGCGCGGGCTCCGAAGGCGCCCTCACCAAGGGCCCTTTCAACGCCCTCTGGCCCACCGCCGATCTCAACGCCGCCTTGGTTTCTTTCATCCTTACGGGCCTGCAAGTCTTCTCCACCCCCGCGGGGCATATCGGATCGAAGTATCGCGTCGATCACGATCTAAGCTTGCTCATACCCGAGCTCTGGTGCCGCATGAGCCCGCCGGAGCGCGACGCGAACCGCCTCATCCGTTCCGGCCGCCTCTCCCGCGTGGAGGACATCCAGCGGCGCGGCAAGGTCATCCCGGCCGGGCGCCTGGGTTGGCGCATCAACGGCCGCTTCGTGCACGCCTTCCTGGGCCGGATCTTCTCCGATCCCCTGGCGGTCTTCCCCGTCGACATGCTCGAGCCCGAGAAGCAGGACGCCCGGGATTTCGCCGACGGCGTGGAGAACATCGTCGAGGCCCAGCGCGCGGCGGCGCAGTATTATTTCGAGGACGACAGCGTGGAGAGCGCTTGCCCGCCGCTCAAGGGCCTGTTGCACATGATGGCCAAGGGATCCTGGGAAGGCCTCACCCTGGCCAGCCCGGAATTCCGCCAAATGTTCAGCGCCGAGTCCATGCTGAAGTCGCCCTGGTACCGCGCCCGCCTGGCGCGCCAGCAGGAGAAGGATCAAACCCTCTGGGCCCGCCATCGCGATTACCTCAAGGCCTTCCTGGCCGGGGAAGGGAATCGGCCCGCGGCCACGCGCCTGGGGCTCTCCCGCCGCTTGGCGCTGGCGGAAAAGAACCTCAAGGCCGCCGCGCGCCCTGCCTACCTGGAGGGCTTGCAGGGGACCCTGGGAATCGATCCGGCCTTATGATCGCGGCCTGACGTTTCCCGTGGCTGTCATGCTTCGGTAACGAGGGATAATTACTTTACGGCCATGCGTTCCGCGTTGGCCGAACCGCCCTTCGCGCCGGTTCTTTCCCGATTTCCATCCAAGCCGGCCGGCGATCCCCGGCCGGCCCTGGCGGGGGCTATCCCCGGCCTCGTCCACGAAGCACGCAGGGCCTTAGCGCGTGATCCGGCGGACGCGCAGGGACTGCACCGGTTGCGTGTCGCCCTTAAGCGGATGCGTTCCCTCTGGCGCCTGGCCTATTCCCTTCGTCCCGGCCCGGGGCCGCGCCGTGCCCGCGCGAGCCTGGGCCGCGCGGCGCGCAGGCTCGCCCCGGCGCGTAATCGCGAGGTGGCCGAATGCCTGCTGCGCGAATTCCTCATGATCGAGACGCCTTCCCGACGCCCGTTGCCGCCGCCTCGGGGCGCGACGGAGCAGGCCGGCGATCTCGTGGAAGCATCCGTGCTGGAGTTCCTGGCTTTCCCGCTCCCCCGCGAAGGACCGAAGCCCTGGAAAGACGCCCTCGCCAAAGCGTATCGCCGGGCGCGGGCGCGCATGCCCGATTCCAAAAGCGCCGGGGATGAGGCCTTCCATGCCTGGCGCAAGACCGTGAAGGATCTCCTTTATGGCCTCGAAGCCTGGCCGGACCGGCGCCGCGATCGTTTCCAACGCCTGTTGGCCAAGCTGGAGGTCCTGCAACAGGGCCTGGGCCGGTCCCATGATTTATCCATGGCGGAGGCCATCCTGGATGCGTCTTCCGGAGAGAAGGAGCAAAAGGCCGGGGACGGATGGCCGTCGTCCCGCAAGGAGCGCAGGCATGCCTTGCGGCGGATCGAAGCGGAGAAGAAAAGCTGGAAGGGCAAATGCCTGCGTTACGGGAAAAAACTATTCGGGGAGCCGGCAGCCAAGTTCCGGAATCGGTTTTTGAACCCGTAGCGCGGCAGCCGCCTTGCGGGGCCGGGTGTAACAATGGCCGGCCTACGCCGACCGAGTTGTTAACTTATCCCACCATTCCGCAAGGAGACCGCATGACCGCACTGGCGCAACTCATCAACCGCATCCGTTCCCTGCTCGGCGCCTTCGCCTGGCTCCCCCCGCTGGCGGCGCGCATCATCGTAGGTTGGGTCTTCGTGGAATCGGGCTGGGGCAAGCTCCACCATATCGATAAGGTCATCGGCTTCTTCACCAGCTTAGGGCTTCCCGCTCCCGCCTTTCAGGCCCACTTGGTCGCGACCACCGAATTCGCCGGCGGCCTGGCCCTGCTGCTCGGCCTGTTCACCCGGCTCGCTTCCATCCCCCTCATGGTCATCATGTTCGTCGCCATCGCCACCGCCAAGAAGGACGATCTCCATGGCTTCTCGGATCTGATCGGCTTCCCCGAATTCCTGTATATGGCCCTGCTCTTCTGGCTCTTGATCGCCGGACCAGGCAAGGTGGCGTTGGATGCCTGGGTGGCGTCCCGCCTCAAGAAGCTAGACTGATCCATTCGCGGATGAACATTCCCCGTGGTTCCCGCGGCGGCGTCTGGTTCGCCGTCGCCGCCTATACGCTCTGGGGCCTGCTCCCGCTGTACTGGCGCGCCTTGCATGCCTTGCCCTTGGGTGAGGTGCTCGCCCATCGGGTGCTCTGGTCGGCGGCCACTACCCTGTTGCTCCTGGCCGCCTTGCGTCGCCTGCCCGATCTGCTCGCCCTCGCGAAGAACGCAAGCAAGCTCCGGACCCTCCTCCTGAGCGCTCTGCTCATCGGAGCCAATTGGTCCATTTACATCTTCGCGGTGTACCGCGGCGAGCTGGTCCAGGCCAGCCTCGGGTATTACATCAACCCCCTCATGAGCGTGGCCATGGGCGTCTTCTTGTTGCGCGAGCGCCTGTCGCGCCTGCAAATCCTGGCGGTGGGGCTGGCCGCAGCCGGGGTCTTAAGCCTGTGCCTGAGGCAATCGGGCCCGCCCTGGGTGGCCTTAGGACTGGCTCTCACCTTTGCCGGCTACGGTTTCGTGAAGAAACGCCTGCCCGTCGATTCCATGTTGGGCCTGAGCGCGGAGACGCTCTGGCTCACGCCTTTGGCTGCGAGCTATCTGATCTGGCATGCCCGATCCGGATCGACGCCCGCCTTCGGCGCCAACCTAGGGACTCCCGCGCTTCTGGTGGGAGCCGGGGCCATCACCCTGGCGCCGCTCTTCTTCTTCAACGCCGCGGCCCGCCGCTTGCCCTTATCCACCTTGGGCTTCTACCAGTACCTGAGCCCCACCATCCAATTGGCGATGGCGGTGCTGGCCTTCGGCGAACCGTTCACGCGCATGCACGGGATCGCGTTCGGGCTGATCTGGGCGGCGTTGGCTTTATACATGTGGGACGCGATCGTGATCAGACGACGATCCCCCTGATCATCCCAAGGGGTTGCTTGGTCTTGAACCCGGTGATGTCGAACGTTGTCGCTGGCAAAACCCTAGTATTCCATCCCTAAGGTAAGCGAGCCCCTCCCCTCAATGCGAGCGCCGTTCCTCCGGCCGAGATTAAATTTTATTACTGATCAGATTAATGTCTCCGGCCCTTTACAAAAAAAGGAAGGGCATTTTACCTTACACTTTGTTTACAATGCCGCCGGGATATTTCATGGGTAACGTGGGCGCTACTGACCACGATTTTCCCTAGGTAACCGGTTCAGCAACCCGTTTAAAAAAAGAAAAGAGGATACCAGTTGCTCATGGCCAAAATCAATGGATTTTCCTTTGTTCCAAGCAGAAGATCCCCGATGCGCCCGGTCTTTCCCGCCCTTTTCATCTTATGCGCGTCTTTGGCGGCGCCGGCCACGTACGCCGACAACGATTTCCAGCCGCAAGGCAAGATTAGCGACTACGAGGTGGCGAACTTCGGCATCGATCTCGGATGGACCGGGAACCAATCCGGCGCCCCTCCCATCACGACGATGGTTTGGAACCTCTCTTGGAGGTCCTTCCACCTTATCCAAGAGAGTAGCGTGCTTCCCTATCTCCTTTACGACGTACTGTCCTTCGGGAACTCGGAAGCGACCTCATGGACGACGGGTGCGGCTTTGACCCCTTCCTGTTATATCTGTTTCGACTTTGACTATGCGATCCCGGATTTCGGGCCGGGCAAGATCGAATTCGGCCTGCGCGGCACCGCGCAGCTTTTCGGCCTGGATGAACACCGGACCGCCTATACGGGGCCTAGCCCCTCCGGTGAAGCGAACAGCGGGGGTTGGGCCTATGGGGCGAACCTCGGGTACCAAGCCGTCCTAGGCGGAGTATTCCTCAATCCGATCGCATCCGTTTTGAAGCTGAAGGACGGCAACGGATCGGGAACGGGATTCCTGTTCCGGACCTATATCGAGTACCGGCTGGGATTAGGCAAGAACATCGACTGGATGCCCTATGGCGAAGTCGCCTACGATTCCTACGTCCTTACAGGGACCCAACCCGGTTACACCCATCGATCGAGTTCGGGGGCCGGCGCCCGCTTGGGCATTAGCCTCGCGTATTGATCAGTACGTTTCAAACTTTCCGGAAGCGCGTAATCCGCTTACCGCGCCCGCGCCTTGACGGGATGCGCGCAGGAATCCGCGCCGACATCCCACGCGCCCCCGCGGGCCCGGCAATTCTGTTCATTGGTGTGCCGATACACCCACTTGCCCATGAGCCAAGCGAAAACAAAAACCACTACCCAGCCGGCAAGCTTACGCAAGGAGTTCGCACCACGAACTCCCGGATTCATGCCAGGAACTCCCGCACTTCGGGATCGAGAAGCAGGTCGCGGCCCGACAAGGGCCGCCGCAGGGTGATGCCGTCCAAGGTGCGGCAGCGGCTCAGGGCCACGTAGGACTGTCCGTGGGCGAAAGCCCCCGAGCCTAGATCGATCACCACGCGATCGAAGGTTTTGCCCTGGCTTTTATGGATGGTCATGGCCCAGGCCAGCTTGAGGGGGAATTGGGTGAAGCGGCCCACGGGCTTGGGCACCGGCCGCCCGGTGGCGGGATCGGGCGCATAACGAACGCTTTCCCATGTGGCCCGCTCCACGCGCATCGCGCCCAGCGGCCCCGCCATGGGATCCTGGTTCCCGCCGCGGCCGCCCAGGCTCGGAACGTCCACCCAGATGGCGTCGGCCTCCATGCCGGCCACGCTGCCTAAGGTTCCGTTCACCCACCAGCCCTGGGCGTGGTTCTTGAGCAGCATAACCTGGGCCCCGACTTTCAACGCCAAGGGCTCATCGGTGGGATACGACTTGGGATCGAAGGCTCCCTGCACCTGGGCATTGTACAAGGCCAGATGGTTCGACAAGCCATCCAACATGCGATGGTTCACGCGGTCGGCGGCGGCATTGGTGGAAGTGAGGGTGATGACGGGCAACGCATCGGCCTCTTCGGGATCGGCGTCGTCGAAAGCACCGAGCCTTGACGACAAAGGCTTTTCGGGGGCGACGGTCCGCGCGTTCAGGCGCTCCAGATCCTCCTCTTCGGCTTCGCCGTTGCGGATGGCGTTCAGGATGGCCAAGAAGGTCTGCTCCTTCTGGCGATAGACCTTGCGCAGGTCCACGCGATCGAAGGGTAACCGGGAGAATACCCTGGCCTTGAAAAACCAGGGGCTTTCGTACAGGGAATGGAAGGCTTCTCCCTCATGGGGCGAAACCACCGGCGGCAACTGATGCAGATCGCCGAAGAAGATCATCTGCACGCCGCCGAAAGGCGCATGCCCATCGGGCCCATGGTTCCGCAGGAAGAGATCGATGGCGTCGATGATGTCGGCGCGCACCATGGAGATCTCGTCGATGATGACGGTGGTGAGCTTGGCGTAGATCTTGCCGCCGCCCAGGCGCGCCACGGCTTCGGGGAAAAGCACGTGGGGCGGGAAGCGGAAGAAGGAATGGATGGTCTGCCCGCCTACGTGGACTGCGGCCACGCCCGTAGGGGCCAGCACCACGGCCTTCGACAATACGCTGCGCTTGAGATGCTGCAACAAGGTGGACTTGCCGGTGCCCGCCTTACCGGTGACGAACAGGCATTTGCATCCGGATTCGATCCATTCCTGGGCTTCCTGGAAACCATCGTTCCATTCGATGTCATCGCCGTGGGTCATGGGCGGGAAGTCAAGCTGCGGAGATGCGGGGTCGCGGTCTTTCCCGCGTCCCGAACCGTGCGGAAGGGTACGGTCCGGATGAGAATGGAAGAATCAGCCGGCGAGGGCATGCGGCGCTTGCGCGGCCGCCTTCCCGAGGGCTTCCGCCTTGGACCCGATGGCCCCGGGCTTACGGCGCGCACGGGTTTTCGCGGCGGCTTCGCCGATGGACCCGGATGCCCCATGGGGTGCGGCCTCCTCTTGGATAAGGTCGAGATCGAGCAAAGGTTCGGGCGAGACGATATGGTCCCAGGTCTCCGAGATGAAGGCCCGGATCTCCTGCGCCAACGCATCGGTAGCCTGCATGTTAACCTCGCTGGCATACGTAAGGTCGCGCGCCTTGGCGTAGTAATACAGGTAGTCGGCGTCGTCCCTGCGTTCCAGGAACATGCTTTCCACCACCATGCCTTCGCGACGCAGGGCCGCGAGCGAGAGGTCTCTGCGTTCCCCGAGGCTGCGGATGAAATCGATGACGGCGGAGGTCTTGCCGGGGCGGATGCGGATTTTAAGGAGTTGCGTCTGGTACATGTCGGCTCTTGAGAATATAGGAAACATGCGGGCCGGACCGAATCCCGAGCTGCCGGTCCCGCGTCGCCCCTGCGTCATTATGATCCGTATCCGCGGCCCGAAGCAAGCGCCGTACACCCTTCGCTTTCGGGCCGGCCTGTCCCATCGGATATGCTCCGTCTTGTCGGAAGGGTTAACGAATAGTCTTACGCAGCACCCAGGTCGTCATGCAACGGAGGTTCTGCACGTTGACCGAGCGCAGGGGCTCGGCCATCTCGGCCCCCAGGCGGCCGGCGGCCAGGAGGAGCTTGGCTTCGGTGGCCAGGAACCATTCGCCGCCGGTCGGCATGCGGTAGCGCCCCGATTCCAAGCGCTCCAAACGGTTCTCCAGGCCGATGGTGGATGACAGGCGCATGAATAGCAGGCCTCCCGGGGCGGTCGCCCGCCAAAGCCCGTCCAGCATGCTCTGGAAGTGCTCCTCGTCCCGGGCGAAGTGGAGGACGGCGCTACAGATGACCAAAGCAAAGGCCCCGGCAGGTACGGTCATGTCCTCAATTTTCTCAACCCGGAAGCGGTCCGCCGGCAATCGGGGAGCCATCGCGGCAGCCATCTCCCGCACGTGGTCCAGGGCATCGGCATCTTCGTCCACCGCATAGACGTCACAGCCCGAACGGAAGAAGTAGGGAAGATTGCGGCCGGTGCCGCAGCCGGCGTCCAGCACGGCGAGGGGAAGCTTCACCTTGCCCTTGAGGAGCAGGTCGAACAGGTATACGTCGATGTCGCCGAACCAGGCCCGCAGATCGAGGGGGCCGGAGCCGACGGGGCTTTCGGGCGGGGGCTGGGATGCGGGCATGGGGATTCTCCGGTCCTGGGACAAACGTAGCAAGAGAGCGGCGGCACTTCGTGCCGGGCGGCAACCCGCCCCGGGCGGCGGAATCCCTTACGCCTGAAATTGCTTCCCGACCCGGGCCGTGCTATTTTCTCCGGCATGGGCCCCCATCCGATCGGCAAGGCCGCCGTGTCCTCCCATACCCAGGCCCCTCTCCCGGCCCTGTGAGTCCATTCCTACCCAACGCGGCCTTCCGCAATCCCCGCGGTTGGTTGATGGGCATGCACTGGGACGATCTCCTTTTCGCCCATTGGCCCGTCGCGCCCGAACTTCTCCGCCACCAGGTCCCCGCCGGCCTGGACCTCGATCTCTTCGAAGGGCGGGCCTGGATTAGCGTGGTGCCTTTCCGCATGTCCCACGTGCGGCCGCGCTATCTGCCGGGCTTGCCCGGGCTCTCGGCGTTCTGCGAATTGAACGTACGTACCTACGTGGTGCGGAAAGCCATTCCCGGAGTCTGGTTTTTCAGCCTGGAAGCTTCCAACCCGGTGGCGGTCCGCGCGGCCAGGCGTTTCTTCCATCTGCCTTATTTCGATGCCGAGATGCAGTCGGAACGGCGGGGGGACCGGATCGAGTACGCCAGCCGGCGCACCCATCCCGGCGCGGCCCCGGCGGAATTCGTAGGCGAGTACGGGCCCACGGGCCCGGCCTATCGGGCCGCCGCGGGCTCATTGGAGGATTGGCTGACCGCGCGCTATTGCCTGTACGCCGACGACGATGAGGGCGGCCTGTTCCGGATCAATGTGCACCATAAACCCTGGCGATTGCAGCCCGCCGCAGCGGAGATCCGGATCAACACGATGACGCTGCCGATCGGGATCAAGCTGGAGGGCGCGCCGCTCTTGCAATTCGCGGCGAAGACGGAAGTGGCGGGATGGATGCCGGAGAGGCTGATGTGAAGGAAATGCGCCCGGGCGGCAGGCCCGGACGCGGTTCGGAATCAGTGGTGATGGCCGCCGGGACCATGCACGTGGCCGTGTCCCAGCTCGTCCTCGGTCGCGTCGCGCACGCCCACGATGGTGACGTCGAAGTTCAGGTCCATGCCCGCCAGGGGATGGTTCCCGTCCACCACCACGTTATCGTTCTCGATGCCCACCACGGTGATCACGCGGATGCCATCGTCGCCTTCGGCCTCCAGTTCCATGCCCACGCGCAGATCCTTGATCTCGGCGAAATTGTCCTTGGGGATGATTTGCATCAGCTCCTCGTCGCGATCGCCGTAGGCGTCCTTGGCGGGAATCTGCGCCTTCAAGGCGTCGCCGGCGGACTTGCCTTCGAGGACGCTTTCCAGACCGGGAATCAATTGGCCCTGACCATGGATGAATTGCAAGGGGCGGCCCTTGGACGATTTGTCGAGGACTTCGCCCTTGGCGTTGGTGAGTGTGTAGTCGATGGAAACGACCTTGTTTTTGGCGATCTGCATGCTGGGCCTTGGTTAGCGTGGCTTCCGGCCCCAGGGCCGGAAAAAGCAAAGTAATATTTTTGGCCGGGCTAATAGAGGAGGACGGGAGCCGCCGGCCCCCCATTCTCGCTGTAGTAATAGACCCCCGGCTTCGCCAACCCGCCGTTGCCGTCCTTCAAATCCCAAGACCAAAGCGTGGAATCGGGGGTGAAGCTCAAAGACCGCACCGACGAACCGGATTCGCTGAAGATGCGGATGTCCGAAGCGTGGGAGAGCCGCGAAAAGTATAAGCGGCCGGCGGACCCGTCCCGCAGGGGATTCGGATAGGCGAAAAGGCTGGCGGATGCGACGCTTTGCAAGACGAGGATTTGCGCGCTCAAGGTCTGCGTCGTAGACCCGTTCGCCAGCAAGAGCAGGTTGACGCGGCCGGGCGCATCCCCGAAGTCCAGTTTGGCGGCAGAGGCTAGAACCGGGCCGCCCAAGCTGGAGTCGGGGCCGGAGAAGGCAAGGACCGGAACCAACCCCGTGTCCTGGACCTGGATCGATTTCCCGCTGCCAAAGGCGCCGCTGATCTGCCAGGCGTTGACGGTCATGGGCAGCTGGGCAGAAGTTTGATAAGCGGTCGGCGAGCTGACGTTCAGGGCCTGGGCCTGCGGCGTCGGCCATCGGGGCATGTCGGGGGAAAAGGGCTGGAAAGGCGGCCGCACCGGCTGGCCGCTGAAGGCCAGCTGGGCCGCGAAATCGGCGTACAACTGGCGCAAAGACTTCCCCTTCGCCGCGCCGATGCGGAAGAGCGCGTCCCGGATATCGTTCCCGTTCTCGGCCAGGCGCGACCAGACGGCCACGTCGAAACCTTCCCCGAGTTCATGATTGAGGAAAACGTGGAAAATGCCGTTGCCGTACCAACTCAAGAGGCCAGGGTAATTGAACATGCCCACGTCGGGGAGGTCATGGAAAAAGGCGGGCAGGTATTGCAAGTAATCGTTGACCTCGGGCGCGTTGCGCTCTTCCATACCCACGGCTCCGGTTTCGTACCACACGTGGAAGTCGTTCGGATCGGGAGTATAGGTGAATTGCACCGCATGATAGAACTCGTGAAAGCAGGTTACTTTCAATCCGGCTTCCCAATCGATCCCGTAATTATGGATCAAGGTTCCCCGATACTGGCTCATGATGGTGTCCCCCTTGGGAATGCCAGTCGGCGAGTCGAGGCGGGAGCCATACAAGAAGTCGTTGTCCAGCAACATTCCGCCTTCGGTGGCGGGATAAGTCAGGGCATAGTATGGTTGCCCGCGGAAATCCGCCACCGCCGTTCCGATGTCCACGATGTCCACCGAATATTTCCCCGCATTCCCGGCGGAAGCCTGGTAGTAGTAGGACAAGCCGACCGAATGGGGAGCGCGCATCCCGAGCGTATCGACGTAATAGCCGCGGGCCTGTTCCAGGTAGGCGGCCGTCGTCATCGCATATTGCGGGTGGGGCGCGCCCAGGGAATCCAATTTGGCATCGATGAAGGCCGCATCGTTCGCGCCCGTACCGTGTCCGGGCGAGATCCGGGACAAGGAATCGATCAGGCCCAGCAAGACGGAATCGGCGTCCACGGTTTTAATCCGGCTTAGGCCCGCCAAGGTGTAACTGATCCGGAAATGGGCGGTTTCCAAGGTCCGGTAAGCTTCGATCGCGGCCGCCCCGCTCTTCGCGGCGCTGCGCTTCGCGGCCCAAAGCGGCGCCAGGCTTTTCGCGCCGCCGGGAGTCCGGAACAATTGGGCGGTGCCGCAGTGGAGCTGCTGCGCGCCCGCGGGAAGAGCCAACCCCATCGCAAGGATCAACGCCCGCATCCGCTTCCGTTTGCCGGCTTCGCTTCGCCAATCTTTCACGATGGATATCCTCCCGGATCCAAATATATAACCCGGATGGGAAGGAGAGGAGGTCCGGGACGGAGCCCGTAGTCCGTGCGGGCGGAGACGCCGGACCTCCTCGCGGATTAAAAACATCCCGTCGATAGCAGATGCAGGGTCCGCTCATTCCGAGAAAGTGAAGGGTACGGTAACATGGTCGTTACCCGGGGCCTTCACGGGATCGAAACGCCAGGATCGCACCAGGCGCCCGACCTCGGCATCGAAATCCGCGGCCCCGGTGGTGGAGGAGACGACCGCCAACTCGACCACGTCGCCGCCGGGCGCGATGGAGAAGCTCAAGGACAGCTTGCCCGCCAGGCCGGGATACCTCTTGAGGAAGGAGTTGTAGGCATGCCTTAGGCCCGGGCCATGGGAACGGATGACGGCCAGGATGGAGGCGGAAGAACGGGCGTTGTTCTCCTGGGCGTATTCGAGGGAAGAGATGCGCGCCACGGAAGGTAAAGCCTTCGGCGCCTTGATCCCGGGAGGCGGGAGTTCGGGGATGACGCCCGGGCCGCAATCCGCTCCCGCGCAACCGGTTCCCTCTTCCGTATACTCGATGTTGAATTCATGGCTCTCCTCTCCGCGTCGGCCGGCGATGCGCGATTCCGGGGTGCGTTTCAGGATCGGCAGTTCGGAAAGCTTGTCCACATCCAAACGCTTGAATGCATGGGAAAGGAGCTCCGAAGCATTAATATCAAGGCGGTCGGTGCGCGAGGTGATCAGGCTTTGGCCCAGCCAGCCCGGCTTCTTCGCCACATGCGCGGTCTTCGGCTTCGGCGCCTTATTGCCCGACTGCCCGGGCGTCACGTGATTCTTGACGAGGCGCTGATCCTTGATCTTGCCATGGTAGTCCTTCGGCGGTATGGCATGGTAAACGCCCGAAGGTCCCGTGTCGCCCCCCGTTCCGGGATCGAGGATAGGAGGAGGAAGTATGATTCGGACCGTGAGGGCCCAGACCGCGAAGGCGGAACCGAGCGCGGAGCCCGCGCCCGTGCATCGCAACAGGCGTCGATCATCCTCGACGCGCAGTTTTTCTTCCAATGGGCCGGGGGAATTCTGTTCGCGAAATGACAATATCTTCGAACCGGACATGCGGAGTCCTCCTGGGGGAAAAAGGGATCCAACTTCGACCGATGACGAATTGCGGAGACGGCGATGGGCGGAGCACGAGGGACCGGGTAACCGGGGCGTTTCCCCCTGGAACCGATACGATTCGTTCCGCTGAATTCTAATATACCACGCCCGCGGGCGCCGCGCGCGGCCTTTCGGACCGTTACTATTCCCGATCTCCGGCGGCCCTTGGCGTTGTCTACGCCCGGCCTGCGGGGTACAATGGCCCAGGCCGCCCTGACCGCGGCCCTGGGGGTCCGGCCGCCTCCACGGCGGCCAAAGCACAGGAGGCGAATCCATGGGAAATTCCGGAAAAGCGGCGCGTTCGGTGCGCGTAAAGCGACTGCTTTTTATGGTGCTTGGGGCCTGCGGCGCCGCCGCCGCCCTGGAGTCGGCCGATCTCTCCGGGATCGCGTTTTTCCCCGCCGACAATCCCTGGCATTTCGACGTATCCAAAATGCCCTTGGACCCGAACTCCGCCAAACTGGTGGCCTCCGTGGGGACCGGCACATCCTTGCATCCCGATTTCGGAACGGCCCTGGACGGCGTCCCCTGGGGCATCCCCTACCTGTTGGTGGACAAAACGCAGGCCAAGGTCCCCGTCATCTACACCGACTACGGGGACGAGAGCGATCCGGGCCCGTATCCCATCCCGCTCGACGCTTTCGTGGAGGGGGGTGATCCGAACAACGGCGACCGCCACGTGCTGGCGGTGGATAAGGATGCAAAGATCCTCTACGAGCTTTACGTGGCCATCCCAAGCGCCGATCACTGGGATGCCGCCTGCGGCGCGAAATTCGATCTCGCTTCGAACACCCTGCGCACGGATGGCTGGACCTCCGCCGACGCGGCCGGGCTTCCCATCCTACCGGGGCTGGTCCGCTATGACGAAATCAAACGCGGCGTCATCGACCACGCCATCCGCATGACCGTGGACGTTTCCCGCAAGTCCTATCTCTGGCCGGCGCGCCACCAGGCGGGATCCACCACCAGCCAGGATGCGCCGCCTATGGGACAACGTTACCGCCTCAAGAGTTCCTTCGACATATCCGGGTTCCCGCCGGCGGCCCAGACCGTGCTCACGGCCCTGAAAAAATACGGAGCCATCGTCGCCGACAATGGAGGCAACTGGTACCTCTCGGGCGCGCCCGACTCGCGGTATCCCGATTCCGAGATCGATGCGCTGAAGCGCGTGAAGGGAAGCGATTTCGAGGCGGTGCAAAGCGTGGACGATAAAGGCAACCCGATCTATCCGACGGGATCGGGCATCGTAACCTGGAGCCGGCCGGGCCGGGCCCCGAGCACCGGCCCGTTCTACTCCCTGTTGGGCCGCCGCCTGCCGCCCGACCCGATCGCCGCGGGACTTCCGCTATTTCTTTTCCAAGCGCCCGCTGACGGAAGGCGTTAAAGGCTTCGACCATGGATATTGGTCCCTAGCGGGAATAGGCTATCCGTTTCCTTCCCACTCGGTCAGGAAGCGCTCCAGGAAAGCTTCCATGAAGCGATGCCTTTCCTCGGCAACGGCCCGGGCGGCCTCGGAGTTGAGGCGGCCCTTGAGGGTAAGCAGCTTCTCGTGGAAATGGTTCACGCTGGTGGATTTTCCCGTGCGGTAGCTTCCGTGATCCAGATCGCGGCGGGGAGGCAAATCCGGATCATGCATGGACTGACCTTTGGACCCGCCATAGGCGAAAGCGCGGGCGATGCCGAGGGCGCCGATGGCGTCCAGGCGATCCGCATCCTGCACGGCCATCAACTCGGGCGATTTGGGCCGCGCGTCGCCGTCGAGCTCCTTCCCGAAGGAGACCCGTTCGACCACTTCCTCGATCCGGGCCCGGCGTTCCGCCGATAGCCCGCAGCCGTCCAGGAAGCCTTCCAGCGCGCGCCGTCCCGCTTGCGGATCGGCGTTCAGCTTGGGGTCGGCCACGTCGTGCAGCCAGGCGGCCATGGCCGTCACGAAGGGATCGGCGCCGAGGGGCTTGGCCAGGCGGAGGGCCAGGGCGCATACCCGCCGCAAATGATGGAAATCGTGCCCTCCGGAGTCATGGGCGCAGCGCGCGCGGACGAATGCCTCGGCCCGGGAAAGGGATTCGGCGTCGGCAAGGGGCATCGAGGGGAATCCGGGAGGCAATGGGGCGTTATCGGGATCCATGCGGAGAATCTAATTCCGCGATGAATTTGGTATAATAAAGCGACCCCTGCGGGGGTTCCAATCCGACATCGGGGTACAGGCTATGGGCTACAGCGGCGGCAAAGGCAATTACGAAGAGCGGGATCGGCTTTTCCAGAAAAGCTTCGACGGGAAGCAGGTAAATCGCCAAGAGGTGAAGAAGAACCTGGACGCCCTCTTCGGCGGTTCCACCAAGCCGGAAAAGGAGAAAGCGAATCGCTGCGCCAATGGCCATAGCTGGGTGCGCGATTTCAACCGGAAGATGATTTGCGCCTACTGCCGCGCGCCTAAGCCCGATTAATCCGACCTTCGGCGCCGTGCCTTCGCCTTAAAGGGCTCGCGCGTCTATTTCCCCAGCACGCCCGTGGCCGCGGCTTCATTGAGTACGACATCGGTTTCCAGGCATTCGCCGCAACGATCCTTTTCCAAATCCACCGTAATCCTCACGACCGGCCGGCGTTCAGTGCGGCTCACCGTGCGCGAGCGCGTCCGCTTTCCGGCCCAAGGCTGGCCAGGATAATTGTTCTCGCGGACGGCATCGGTTTCGCGCACCGTCTCCCGGTCTTCATTGGCCTTGGTCTTCCCTTCTTCCAAGCGGAAATACGGGAAGCTGCCGCCCTTCGCGATTTCGGCGGCGCGTACCAAAGCGTATTTCTTGGCGGCCACCTCGTCCTGATCGGAAGTGCCATGGAAGGAAATCTGCCAGCGGTTGGGGGCCACGGAGACTTCGGAATAGCCTTCCCCGCTGGAGAGGGGATGATAGGGATTGGAAGCCGCGCATGCGGCGAGTAGGGCCAGGGAAAACAAAGGGATGGCGCGAATTCTCATGGACCCAAATTAATCATCGGGCCGGCGGAACCAAAGCCGGGCGGGACGTTTCGCGGTGGCCTAGCCCGCTCGGGACCGGCTAAAGCGGCGCGAATTGGATCTCGACGCCCTTCTCGGACGCCAGATCCAACGCGATGGGTTTGATGCGGCGGCGAAAGCGGTCCATCACCAAGAGTACCTTCGGCTTCTCCTGGTCCTTGAGATTGGCCTGGGTCACCACCCCCAGGTAGCCCATGAGGAAGGGCTTCGGAGCCTTGGACACCACCACGCGGGTGCCGGTGGGGAAAACCGGGATCAGGGTGATGAGGGCGTTGACGACGTAGGTATTGAGCCCTTGGCCCGCTTCGCCGATCAACATTTTCATGGCTTCCAGAGGCGCCAAGGGCGGCGCCGTGCGGGGATGGGGCGAAATGGCGGAAATGTAAGCGTCGGCCACGGCGGCGATTTGCGCATAGCGATGGATGTGCCCGCCCGCGTGGCTCAGGGTCTTCTGCGGCGTGACGTCATCTCCCTTGAGCTTACGCGGATAGCCGCGCCCGTCCAAGCGCTCGTGGTGCTGGTAGGCCACGTGCGCGGTGTTGATATTGATGCCCTCGTTGGCCCGCAAGATGGCGAAACCAACCGCGGGATGCTCCTCCAGGATTTGCATCTCCTGCAAGGTCAGAGGGCCTTTCTTTTCCAGCAAGGCCTGGGGCACGATGATCATCCCCAGGTCCATCAGGAAACATCCGAGGGCCAGTTCCTGGATGTCGGCCACGGCGTACTTGAGGCGCCCCGCAATCAGGGTGGCAGTGATGGTGACGTCGAGGGCGTGTTGGTGCAGGTAGCCGTCGGCGGTGCGCATGGACGCGAGGTTGATCATCAGCGGCTCCGACCCGAGGACCGATCGGATGATCTGGTCGACGATGGATTTCATCTTATCGGTCGCGATGATGTTCTTGAAGCGGCCCGAATCCGAGGTGAACTTGGACAGGTTTTCGAGGGTGGAATCCTGGGTCTCGCCGATCTTCTCCAAGATGCTCAGGTTGTCTTTCCACGCCTGCTGGGCCTGGAGGGCGAGCTGATCATTGACGTTTCCGGCGGGCAAGTCGTCTTCGTTGCCGACGCGCACCCACAGGGATCGCATGCCCTGCCGCTTGCAGCGGGCGATGATGGCTTCGTCCAGCACGTACCCGGCGGCCAGCATGACGCCGGAAGAACCGCCCAGGACGGAGCGGGCAACCACCATTCCTGGCGTGATTTCGTTTATGGCAAGCTCGATCATCGACAACCCGGGCCCGGGCGACGGCGCGAAAACCGTAACCGAGGCACCCGATCGATTCTAGGGCCTGCCCCGGGAAACGGTCAATGCGGGCTTGGAGCCTTTGGGCTTCCTTGTGGCGTTCTGGGGAAAGCCAGCGTAACTTCGGTGCCTTCGCCTTCGCGGCTGGCGATGGCGATGCTTCCGCCATGGGCTTCCATGATGCGTTTGCACAAGCTCAGACCCAGCCCATAACCCCCGGTTTCCCGGGAACGGGAGCGATCCACGCGGTAGAATGGCTCGAAGATTTTAGGCAACTCCGATTCCGGGATGCCCACTCCGCGATCCTCGATATGCACCTTGACTTCGTCCGCATCCGCCTCGATGCGGACTTGCACCGGTTTCGCGCCTTCCGGGGAGTATTTCATGGCGTTGTCGATGACGTTTGCCAACACCTTGCGGACGCGCGCCCGGTCCGCGCGTACCACCGACCCAGCGCCGCCTCGCCCTTGGCTGTCCGACCCTACGCCGTCCGCCCTTTGGCCGCCCGGCCCCCGGCCGGCCTTGATCCCGATTAGCATGGCCCCCGGAGCACGCCCCTCCGCATCGGCTACGATATCGGCCGCCAGCGCGGACAGATCGACGTCCTCGAGATCGAGTTTCCCGTTGTCGCTGTCCAGCCGTGCGGTTTCCAGGATCTCGGAGATCATCGCCTCCATCTCCCGCAAATCGTCCCGGATGCTTTCCTTGGCCATGCCGTCGGGACCCATTTCCAGCGCCAGCCGGATGCGGGTGATGGGAGTCCGCAGTTCATGGCTCACGTCCAACAGCAATTGATCGCGCAGGCGGATGCGTTCCTTGAGGCCGGAGGACATGGCGTTGAAGGAACGCGCCAGTTCGCCCAGCTCGTCGTGGCCGCATTCGGGGATTTGATGGCCGAGCTCGCCGCGGCGGATGCGCTCGACCGCATTGGTGAGGGTCTTGAGCGGGGAGAGCAGACGGCGGATGACCATGAAGGCGGCCGCGAGGCAGAAGGACACCAGGCAGATGAGCAAGGCCAGGGAGCCGCCACGACCCTGGGAGAAAGGGCCGAACTCGGTAGCGAAGGTGATGTCGCCTATGCCGCCCGGCGCCTTGCCACCCGGCGCCTGGCCCGCAACCGTACCGCCCGCCGGCACTTGGACGAAGAAGCTATGATGGGCCCAGCCCATGCGGACGCCGGGCTCGCCCTCCGTTTCGCGGAGGCCCTTGCCCTCTCCCGAATCCGCCGGAATGGCCGGGCCCGGAGCGCTTTCCCAGACCCCCTCCGGGCCGGCATAGCGGATGCGCAGGGCGTAGCGGTCGGCCAGTGCGCGCGCCTTGGCGGTGTCCGGCGGCGATCCGATTTCGGCCGCGAGGGCGCGGGCATAGTGGGCGATGTTGCGCTCCAAAGGCGCATGGGTCTGGCGGAAGAAAGACAGGCGCCAGAATCCGCCCACGGAAATATTCACGCATACGCCCGCCGCCACCAGCACCAGCAAGAGCTTTAGCATGAGGGACCGGTGGGAATGCCGGCGGTAGACTTCGCCAGGCAGGCAACGGCGCGAATGCCAGCTAGGGCGCATCGGCCTCCCCGCCGGCATCCTCATCGCCGATGTACATGTAGCCGGCGCCGCGAACCGTCTTCAAAAAATGGGGTCGCTTGGGATCGTCCCCGAGCTTCTGGCGCAAACGGCTGATCAGTACGTCGATGGAACGATTGTAGGGCTCCCATTCCATGCCCTTGGTGCGGTCGAGGATGGAATCCCTATCCATAACCTTGCCCGGGCTGCGCGCGAACAAGGCCAGCACTTCGAATTCCATGGCGGTGAGGTCGGCCGCGCGGCCGGCCACGGTGGCTTCCCGCCGGCGGAAATCGAGTTCCAAGGTCCCATGGTGGATGCGGTCGGGCCCCTTCTCCCCGCCCGCGCCCCGGCGCAGCACCGATTGGATGCGGGCCACCAGTTCGCGCGGCTCGAAGGGCTTGGGAAGGTAATCGTCCGCGCCCAACTCCAGGCCCAGCACCCGGTCGGCCACTTCGCCCCGCGCCGTGAGCATGATGATGGGCACGGAGAAATCCCGGCGGATTTCCCGGCACATTTCGAATCCGTCCTTGTCCGGCAACATCACGTCCAGGATGATGATGTCGGGAACCTCGCGGCGCAGAAAACGGATGGCCTCGTCCGGATGGAAGGCATTGACGCCTTTCAATCCGAACTTGGCCAGGTAATCGGCGAGCAATTTGCCCAGCTTGCGATCATCGTCGACGATGAGTACGGTTTTCATGCTGCGTCCTAAAAGCCCCTACGCGCAAAGGTAGGGACTACGGGCCTCAGTGACAACGGCGATCCAGCTTCTCGAGCTTGGCGGCCAGCTTCTCGCGCTGGGCCGGGGTCAGGATGGCATGGAACTCCGCGAACTCGCCCACCACGAAGCCCCGCAGCTCCTTCATCTTGGCTTCGCGTTCGTCGAGGGCCTGGTTGATCTTGCCGGTATCGACCGCGCTGGCGCGGATCTGGCCGATGAGCAGATCCTTGAGGCCGGCATGCAGGGCCCGGAAATCGGCCTGGCGGGCCAGCAGGGCGGACTTGATGGTATCGAGTTTGGCCTTTTGGGCGGCGTCCAGGCCCAGCTCGGAGGCCACCTTCTTGGCGATCCAATCGGCCCGTTGTTGGGGATTGTTGCGCCATCCGCAGCGGCGATGGCAGCCGCCGAGCAGGCAGGCCGCGCCGACGAGGGCGACGACGGGAACGGCGAAACGGAAAATGCGACGTAAAAGCATGAGGTCTCCTCCAGGTTACCGGCTACTTGCCGGGGACGAATTCCGGGTTCTCCGCGGAGCGGAGGCGAAGCGCGAAGCCAAGCCTCCATTCCGCCGGGATCCCTTTCGGTCCTGGGAAGAAGATACGGGCCGGAGGTAAGCCCCTCTTGTCGCGGCTGTAACGGATTGTAACGTGGAAACCGGGCGCGCGAAGGATGCACATGGGGCGGAGGCAACCCCGTCCGGGCTCGATTACTAACTTTGGGGCCTCCATGGCCGAGCCGATCCTCACATACGCCCTCATCGCTTTGAACGTGGCGATCTCCTTTTGGGGCTTTTCCTCCTTGCGGGCCGGCAGCTTCCGCCGTTTCGTTTTCGCGCCGCATGAAGTGAGACGGGGCCATAACCTGCTGGGCATGCTGCTCTCGCATTTCTCCCATGCCGACGCGTGGCATCTGTTCTTCAATATGCTCACCCTCTACGTATTCGGCCGCGTGACGGAAGCGGGCCTGGGGCCGAATATGTTGATCATATACGTCGCGGCCGGGTTGGCGGGCAACCTGCTCATCCTGATTTTGCGCGGGAAAGACCCGGGATACCGCGTCCTCGGAGCCAGCGATTCCGTCACCGCCATCCTCTTCGCCGCCATCGTCCTGCGGCCGGAGATGTCCATCCAATTCCTGCTGATCCCCATTCCCATCGCCGCGCCGATTTTCGCCGTGATTTACATCGCCTATACCAGCTTTCTGCTCGACAAGGGCATCGGCAACGTTTCCCACGAAGGCCATTTGGCCGGGGCGTTGACGGGTCTTATCCTCGGTGGCTGGCTGGCTCCCGATCATTTCGCGCCTCTGCTCGAACGCATTCATCGACTGATCCATTGAGCGCTTCGCCATCCGCCTGGGGGCGCGCCTTCGCCGCGGCTCGCGCCAACATGCTCCCCGGACTGGTACTGCAAGCCTTCGCTATCGCGCTCGTCGCCGCCTATTATTGGCATGTGCCGACGCGCTCGACCCTGGATTCGCTGGCCGCGGTCAAGTCCCGCTTCGGGTACGCGTATAGCATGCTTTCTACCGCCCTCTTCGGGGGCGCGATTCCTTTCTTATACATGCGCCTGAACTCGGGTACCCGCAAGGTTACCCCCCGCTCGCACGGCCTGTTCTACCTGGCGTTCTGGGCTTACAAGGGATTCGAGGTGGACTTGTTCTACCGAATCCAGGGTTGGCTATTCGGGAACCTGCCCACGTTGTGGACGATCGTCAAGAAAGTCGTAGTGGACCAATTCGTCTACTGCGTGCTGATCTCCATGCCCTTCACGGTCATCGCCTTCTTTTGGAAAGACACCGGCTTCGATTGGAAAAGGTTGCGTTCCCTGAACATACCCGGATTCCTGAAAACGACCCTGCCGGTGGCGCTGCTCGGAACCTGGATCGTCTGGATCCCGGCGGTAACGGTCATCTATTGCCTTCCGCCGGCGTTGCAGATTCCGTTGTTCAATATCGTACTCTGCTTCTACGCCCTCATGATCGCCGCGCTAAACGCCCGTAACGCGGCCGTCGACCCCACCGTCGCTTCGGTGCCCTGAGCGCCCATTCGCCGGACCCTCAGGTCCGTTCGAAGAGAATCGCGTTCCCCTGCTTGCCCACCCGGCGGATCAAACCCATGCGATCCAGGCAATAGGTCATGCGCGCGATGCGGAAAGGGGGCTGCTTCAGCTCCCGGGCTATCTCTTTGTTGGTGGAAGGCCCGGTCCATGCGGGCGGCAGCACCTTGAGGAAATCTTCCGGCTGCCGGAAGACATGGATTCCGGACACGTCCAACAGCAAGTGATCGCGAATGCTCGTCCCCTTACGCCGCCAACTCCCCCGCCCGTCTTCGCAACGGAGCTCCTCTTCCTTCACCAATACGACCTCGATGGAGAAGCGCGGGTTGAGGAAGAAGTGCGGGAAGCTGACGAGTTCGTCGAATAGATCGTAGACCGTGCCGCGCTTAGGCGATTTGCGCCGAGCCACGACGGTGACGCCATCGGCGGACAGGCGCGTAATCCATTTCTCGGCCGCGACGGGATGCACCACCCGCACCGGACGGCATTCGAGCAAAGCGGCCACCTTCCGCTTCATGCCCCCGAAATTCCCGGTCTGGATCTCGATGACTTCGTCCCCGCGGCGTATGTCCACCCAATATTCCCCGACCTTCTCTTCGACGCAATCGCCGGGCTCGGCATACAAGCGCTTGAGCCGGGCGTGCAGGGAGCGCTCGCGAAGGGTGCCTATGCCGTTGGGGGTCATCTCATCCAATTATACCAATACGTGTAGTTGTGGAATGGGGTTCCGGGACTGCGGTCTCCGCTCAGACAAAGCGGGACGGAAAACCTGTCAATGCGCCGCGCACGGGCGGGGACGTCGGCGATCCTGGATTGGGGCTTTCACGTCCGGCGCGCATCGCCGAACCTCGCCGATTGCGCCTCATCAGCGCGGACTTTCCAACGAACCGTTCCCATCCCGACCGCACGCGGCGCCCCGCTTTGATTCGCCGATCCCGCAGTCCCGGAACCCCAACGACCCCACCTGTTGAATAACCGGCCGCAACGCTCGCGCAGACGGAAAAGATCAATTCAGGCCAAAGGAGACTACGCTCGGTCTCTCGCGCCTGCGGAAAAGCGCGGCCAAGAAAATCCATCAAAAAGATTCGCCCACCTGGCCCCCCGGGCAAACAGCCTTGATCGCATTGCCCCAATCGGAAGAGGCAGCGGCCGCCGGAGGCGGGGCGCGTGCGGCCGGCGAGTTATGCGCGTCGATCCCCGGGGAAGGGAACCGACCCAATAGATGGAAAGCCCGCGCTCTTCAATTGCGCGGGCGCCACCCTTCCTCGGGGATCGGAAGGACTCGAAGCACCGAAAGCGAATATCCGAGCCGGACGCACGCGCCCCGCCACCGTCCCCGGCGAGACCTACCTCTACCGAACGCCCATTGGTACAATGTATTCGAGAAGTTTTTTACCCAGGGAGGGTCCCGATGGACGAGCTAACCACCTTGCTTGACGCGCTCTGGCGCGACTACAGCGCGATCAATCCGCAAGCGGAACGCATCCATGCCCTCCTAGAGGCCCGAGGGGAAACCATCCGCAACGACCATGTCGCCTTCCGCACCTTCGCCCATCCGGGGATCGGCATCGAAGCCTTGGCCGCGCCTTTCGTGCGCCTGGGGTACGCGCCCGCGGGCGATTACGTCTTCCCCGAAAAGAAACTCACCGCGCGCCATTACAAGCATCCCGACGCGCGTCATCCCAAGGTCTTCATCAGCCAGATCCATATGGATCAGCTCAGCGCCGGGGCGCGATCCATGCTGCTCGGCCTTATCAACCGGATTCCCCCGGGGTTCACCGCCAAACCCGGTTGGCTCGCCACCGGGCGTCCCTGGGCCATCGATCATTCCACTTACGAAGCCTTGGGCCGCGAAAGCGAATATGCCGCTTGGCTGTCCGCCTTCGGCTTCCGCGCCAACCACTTCACGGTTTTCGCCAATGCCCTACGTACCTTTCCGGGCCTGAAGGAATTGAACCACTTCCTCAAGGCCAACGGCTTCCGTCTGAACTCGGCCGGGGGCGAAATCAAGGGCTCGCCCGGAATCTACCTGGAGCAATCCTCGACCCTCGCCAATGAAGCCAGCGTCGACTTCATCGGGGGACCGCGCGTGGTGCCCGGCTGCTACTACGAATTCGCACGGCGCTATCCCATGCCCGACGGCAAACTGTTCCAGGGTTTCAACGAGAAGTCGGCGGATAAGATCTTCGAGTCCACCGATCGAGGGACGCGCTAGCCCGCGAGCGACTTTGGAAGCCCGAGGATCTCATAAATCCCGCCCGCGGTAATCCGGCTCTCTTCCAGCAATCCGGGATCGGACAGGTCGGCGGGCAGCAAGCGATCGCGATAGCGTAATTCGATCCAGGCCCGTAAGCGCGCATACAATCCCTCGGAAAACTTCACGCCCGCCGGCACTTCGGCCCATTCCTCCGAAGTCAATGCCGCCCGCAGACGCAGGCACGCCGGGCCCCCGCCGTTGCGCATGCTCTGCCGCAGATCGGCGAACTCCACGCCGACGCCCTCGCGTTCGGCCAGCGCGGCCAGGAATTTCCGCGTGCGCGGCTCCTCTTCGCACTCCACCGCCGCCAACAGCCGCATGGCGCCGCTCGGCAAGGACAGCAACTGGCTATTGAACAGGTAAGTGGCCACAGCGGTGGCCAGGGGGACTTCCCGCGCGGATACCTCTATGATCCGCAAGGCATCCCCGGCCAGGGCCCGGTACTTGCGGCGCAAATCGCGCAAGACGGCAATGCGATCGCGGAAGGCCGCTTCATGGCAGAACAGCGTCCCTTCGTTGCCGACCGCGATCACGTCGTTATGGAAAACGCCGGCATCGATGGCCGCGGGGTTCTGCGCCGCGAAGACGATCCGCGGCGGCGCCAATCCGTGCAGGCGCGCGACGGCTTCCGAAGCTTCGCTCGATTGCCGGGCGGGAAACCGCTTAGGCCCTAGGGCCGCGGGGCCGCCCGCCCCGGCCAAGGCATCCCGCCCGAACGTGAAGAGATGGATCCCGCGTTTCCCGTGGGTGGGGGCCAGCCGGGTATGGTTGGCCGCGCCTTCGTCGCCGAACTGGTTCCCCGAAGGCAGGGGTTCGTGGTGTACGAAACGCGGTCCCGGAAACAAGGCGCGCAGCAGGGCCGCCGTGCGCGGCGCTTCCAGGCTGCGATGGACCTGTCCGGACAAATTCGCGGGGGTAACATGGGCGCGTCGGTCCCCGGAGTCGATGGAAGGGCAGAAGGTGGCCGCATTTGCGGTCCACATGGAAGAGGCGCTATAGCACGCGGCCAGCAGCACCGGATCGGACTTGCCCGCCTTCGCCAGGATTTCGGCGTCGGAGCCGGCGAAGCCGATGCGCCGCAGCCAATCGATCTCGGGCCGCGGAAGCGGCGGGATGACGGCCTGCGCGATGCCGAGCGCGGCCACGCGCCGCATTTTCTCCAGGCCCTGCAAGGCCGCGGCCTTAGGGTTGGCGGGCTTGCGGCTGTTGGCTTGCGAGGCTACGTTGCCGTGGGATAAGCCGGCGTAATTATGCGTCGGCCCTACCAGCCCGTCGAAGTTGGCTTCCATAAGCAGAGTATACGTCCTTTTGCCGATCCGGGCTGACGGGTATGCGCGCGGAACCGTCGCCGCTTAAGGTTCGATCCCCGGCGGCAGTTTGCCGGGTAATGCCGCCTTGTCCGCCTCCATCGACGCCACCGGATAGGTGCAATAATCGGCGGCATAATAAGCGCTCGGCCGATGGTTGCCGCTGTCCCCCACCCCTCCGAAAGGCAGCTTGCCGCTGGCCCCCGTGGTGGGCCGGTTCCAATTCATAACCCCCGCGCGGATGCCGTCGAGGAAGGCATCCCAGCGCTCCCGCCGATCGCTGATCAATCCCGCGGCCAATCCATAGCGCGTGCGATTCGCTTCTTCCAAGGCGAACGCGAAATCCCGCGTCCTCACCACCTGCAGCATTGGCCCGAAGAACTCTTCGTCCGGGCGCTCCCGGGCCTCCGTAACATCCACGATACCCGGGGTCAGCAGGGCCGAGCCGGCGTTCGCGCCGCCCCGGTCCGCGCCGCTCCCGTCTCCGCCTCTTGATCCCCCGCCTCCCTGGAGCGCCAGGCGCCGCATGGGGGCCAGGATTTTCCCGCCGGCGTTCCCGAGCCGGGCTTGCGCCGCCAGCATCCGATCCGCGGCGGCGGCGGAAATCACTGGGCCTAGGAAAGGCTCGGGGGTATCATCGGCGTAACCGACGCGCAGGCGCGGCAACAATTCCAACAAGGCGTCCAGATGGCGCTGCCCCTCGGGGCCCGCGGGAATGATCAGGCGACGCGCGCAAGTGCAACGCTGGCCGGCCGTGATGAATGCCGATTGCGCGGCGATCAAGGCCCCCGCCTCCGCATCGGCGCAATCCCAGATCACGAGCGGGTTGTTACCGCCCAATTCCAGGGCCAGGATGCGGCCGGGATGTTCGGCGGCCTGTTTGGAGAGGGCCACGCCGCCCGCAACGCTACCCGTGAAGAAAAGCCCGTCCAGTCCGGGATGGCCCGCCAGGGAAACGCCGGTGTTACGTCCCCCCTGGACCAGGTTGAGCACGCCCGCCGGCAGGCCCGCCTCGATCCAGATCAAGGCGGTGGCCTCGCCCACCCCGGGCGTCATTTCGCTGGGCTTGTAGACCACCGTGTTTCCGGCCAATAGGGCCGGCACGATATGGCTATGGGGCAGATGGCCCGGCAGATTGAATGGCCCCAAAACGCCTACCACCCCATGGGGCCGGAAGCGCTTCACGGCCGTGAATCCCGCTTGGGCCGAGGCCGTCTCCGCGCAGCGATCCCGGTACGCCTCGATGGAGTTCCCCACCTTGGCGATCATGGTTTCCACCTCCTGACGGGCTTCCCAGCCGGGCTTACCGGTCTCCCGCGAGATAGCGCCGGCCAAGTCGGTCAACGAGGCTTGTAATTGGGACGCGAAAGCTTGCAACACCCCGATGCGCCCGTCCAGCCCTAAGGCATGCCACCCGGACAAGGCCGCGCGCGCCGCGGCCACGGCCGCGTCCACTTGGGCGGAGTCCGCCTCGCGGCCCGTCCAGGCCGCTTCGCCTGTCGCGGGCGAAACCGAGCGGAACTCCGGCCCGCGCCCCTCTCTCCATTCCCCGCCGATGAAATTGCCTTGGCTCATGACGGCTTTCCCGACCGCAGTGGCGCGATGCGCACGGCATCGCCTTTGCGGAGATCCAGGGCCTGGGCGGTGGCCCGGGTGATCTCGATGCCTTTGCCTGGCGCCAAGTTCAAGGGGGCCGCGGTGGCGCGGAAGCCCTGGGTATAGGTATTGGAAATGATATGCAAATCGGATTCGATTTCCTTGGGGCTGATCTTGTGGACGACGGAAACCAGGCTTTCGCGCACCGTGCGGATCTCGTCGGTGGCGCAGCTCACGATGGGCCCGCTCTCGAAAATGTCCACCATGCCCGTGAAGGCGAATCCTTCGCTTTCCAATAGCTTGATGGCGGGCACGGTCTCGGAATGCACCCGGCCGATCACGTCCTGGGCGGCCCGCGGCAGGAGCGGGATGTAGATCGGATGCTTGGGCATCAGATCGGCGATGAATTGCTTGTCCTTCATCACCAGCGCATCGGCCTTGGGGAAATCGATCTCGAAGAAATGCCGGCCCAGGGCGTCCCAGAATACCGAACCGCCCTTTTCGTCGATCACTCCGCGCATCTCGGCTAGTACCACCGGATCGAAGAACTCGCGATGATCGGCGATGAACATGAAACGCGATAACGAGAGCAGGCGCCCATTGGATCCCCTGCGGCCCTCGGGGGCCAGGAACAGGCTGCCTATCTCGGAAGGGCCGTTGTGTTCTTCCACCAGATGCAAGGCGCGGACTTCCTTGCGGACCTTCAGCGTCTTCGACTCGATGACGTTCGCGACGATACGGTAGGCGTAGAACGGCTCGAAGCCGCCGACCTTGGACACGATCCCGGCGGTGCCTAGCACTTTCTTCTTTTCCAAATCCTCCAGCACGAAGAGGTAGGTCTCGCCGCCCGGCTTTTCCGCCATGCGCGCGAAGCCGCGTTGCGACTCCTGGATGCGTTTCTTGAGCAGATGGCGATCGTGGGGCAAGGTGGTGAGGCCGAAGCTGGTCTGCGCCGCCAGCTCCATTAAGGACTCCAGATCTCCGGAGACCACGGGACGGATGATAACCATGTCAGGCTCCGCCTTGGGCCGCGGTCTCGACCAGCACGCGTTCGATGATCGGGAAGGCCGTGTCGATGTCCGCCTCCGCGATGCCTCCCACCGGCAACAGGAAGCGCGCCTTGGCCGGCGTCCCGCCCGCGATGAAGCCGATCACCCCGGCTTCGAACAGGTTTTTCAGGTATTGCGCCACGCGATCCGGATGACCGCCCAACGGGGTGAAGGCGATCATCCCGCCCAAGCCGTACGGCCCCGCGGCCAGATCGGGCCGCCTCCGCGCCAGGTCGCGCAGCTTATCCGTGAAGTGGCGGCTCAAGCGCATGATCTTCCCGTCCTTCCCGAGCAGGCCCTGGCCCTCGATGAAATCCAGGATCGCCAACGCCGAGCGGATGGCGATGGTGGGTGCGGTGAAAGTCTGGCTGATCAGGCCGGGCTTGGGTTTGAACTCGGCGCGGATCAGGGTGGCGCAGGCCTGCGTCAGCTTGCCCAAGGTGACGATATCGGCGTATTCGTCCAGGCCGAAATGCTGGAAGGCGAACAGTTCCGAGGTGCGCCCGAAGGTCTGGATCTCGTCGAAATGCACCGCGACGCCGGCGGCCTTCAGGGGGTGGATCAAGGCGCGGAAGAAATCCGCCGTGCCCGGAACGTAGCCGCCGCCCTCTCCTTGGATCAATTCGAAGATCATGGCCGCATGCCGGCCGGGGTAACGCGCGAGATGCTCCTGCAAAGCCGCCGCCGCCATCGCCGTGCTCTCGGCCGGATGGGATTCGTCGTAAAAGGGCACGTAGTCCACCGCCAGGGTCTGGGGCAGCCCCTGCCGGTAGGCCGGCTTATCGGTCACTTGCGAGAGGGCCAAGGTGCGGCCCGCGAAGCCATGGGCGAAAGCGAGGACCCGATCGGACCCGGGCTTTTTCTGGAAGGCGATCTTAAGCGCGTTCTCGTTAGCCATGGCGCCGCTGCTGGTGATGAAGGCATGGGCCATAGCGGCCCCTTTCCGGTTCGCGCCGTCCAAAAGGCGGCGCGCCAGGGCTTCGCTTTCCACGTTCTGCTGAAGGTTGCCTTGCATCACCGTGTTCTCCAAGGCCGCGTCCACGCCCGCCGCGAGCAAAGCGGGATGGTTATGTCCCAGGTAATGCACGCCGATGCCCGTGATGAAATCGTATTTCACGCTTCCGTCGGCCAACTCCACCAAGGCGCCCTTCCCCAGGCCGCTTCCCAGGTAGGCATAATACAGCGCCCCTCCCCGTTCCGCGCCGAAGCGCGCCAAGGTGTCGAGATAGCCCGGGCGCAATTCCGGATCGGGCGGGCGCACGCCGGTGATGCCCGCCTGCGCATCGCGCAAGGCCTCGGCCAAAAGGCGCTTCGCCTCCGCGACCCGCGCATCCGCGGCCAATGCCGCCGCCGCCAACTTGCCCATCATCTACCGTTCCTTTCCCCGTTCACGAGACCGGCCACGCCCATTCCCCGGAGCCGGCCTTCATCAAGAGCAGCGCCGTCAAGCGCGCGCGCTCCGCCAGGCTATTCAAGTCCAGCCACTCATCGGGGCTGTGGATATCGCCCCCGCGCGCGCCCAGGGTGTCCACGTTGGGCAACCCGGCCGCCGCCAATTTGTTCCCGTCCGACACGCCGCCGCTAGGCTGCCATTTCAAATCCATTCCCAGCTCGCGGCCGAAACCGGCCACTGCCTCCAGCAAGGCCAGCCCGCGGGCTTCCAGGGGCTTGGGCGGAGAAGTGAAGTTGCCGTGGATGGAAAGTACATAACCCTCGCGACGCGAAAATTCCTCCGCCTGCGCGCGCAAAAAACCTTCCACGACCCGCTGATCTTCGCCATCGCGCACACGCAGGTTGAAACGGGCGATGGCCAGATCGGGCACGCGATTCAGGGCCCCGCCGCCTTCGATCTTGCCCACGTTCACCGTGAGGCCGCCATACCGACGTCCTAAATGGTCCAAGGCCACGACGAACTCCGCCAGGGCATGCACCGCGTTCCTACCCAAGTGCGGATCGCGTCCCGCATGCGAAGCCCGGCCGCGCATCACCGCGGCGAAATTCCCCGAGCCCTTACGCGCCCCCACCAGGTTGCCGTCGGCGAGGCAAGGCTCATAGAGAAGGCCGAAATGATTGCGCGCGGCGGCTTCCTTTAGAAGCGGCAGGGACCCGGGCGAACCGATCTCCTCATCCGGATTGAGGAGGATTTCCCAGCCGACGCGCTCCGCCCACGGGCTCGCTTCGAAAGCCTCCAGCGCATGCAACAAGATGGCGATGCCGCCCTTGGCATCGCAAGCCCCGGAGGCCCGCAGCAAGTCGCCTTCCCTTTGCGCCAACGGTTGCGCCCGTTGCGCATCCCCATACACTACGTCATAATGGATCCCGAGGAATACGCGTATCGGCGCATCGGGCCGCTTGCGGAAACGCAGGGCCTTGCCCAAGGGGAGCAAGGCCTTTTCGCCCCGCGCATCGATGGCCGTTTGCGGCTCCAAGGCGATTTCCTCGCACTCGCCGCCCAAGCCCGCGAAGGCGTCCTTCAGTTTGGCGGCCATGCGATCAAGGCCGGCGATATCGTAGCTGCCCGAGGGGACGTTAACCCAATCGAGCACGCGGTCGCGCATGGCGGAAGCCCGCTCGGAAAGGGCATTCAAATAAAGATCATAGGGATGCATGATGGGTTCCGCCGGCGGAGGCCGCGGCCCAGCGAGACGAGCGCGGGGCTTCCTAGGATCTATAATTCCAAAAAGACCCAAGAAAGTCAAGAACGCGAAGTAAGGATGGAATGCCATCCCCATCGAATCGGAAGCGGAGCGTCGGCGGGGGCGGATATGGGAAGAGCCCGGCTTTTGGCCGGGCCTCCCGTACGGGTTTTGATTTTATCGGGGAGGTACCGCATGATTATACCCGCCCCGGCGCAGGTCCCTGTCCTGCTCACGAAACCAGTCTAGGGAGTGGCGGGCGAAGGCGTCCAGAGGTTTTTCCTCCGTCCTACCGCTCTGTGGCGGCATCGGATAATCAGGTCAGGCCGGGAGAACCGCGATTTCCGCGGAAGTGCCGGGACGGGCCGCGCCCCGCGCCGAAGCGACTTCCGCCGCGTCCTCATCGCTGCACGGGAACAACTGCAGGGCCAAGGCGTATACGCGAGTGCCGACGGCCGCGCCATCCGCGACCACGGCCTCGGAGCCCGCACCGCCGGCGCTCGTCGTTTGGGCGCTCGCGGCTTCGGCGCTCGCCGATTCGGCGACCAGCTCACGCACTTCCGACCGCAAGGCTTGGAGCTTTTCGCGCAGCCGCTCCCGGACCCGCGCCGACAGCGTGAATGACCAGACATGGTATTCGCCCGCGCCGGAAAGCGGTCGCTCTAACTCATCTAAGGCGAGGCGCAAGTAGTCCTGGGCATGCATGCGCCCCGCCTCTGCCTTTTGGCCCGGACCCCAAGCCAAGTGGCGATCCGTCACCGCATAACCGTTGGCCAGTCGTTTAATCAGCTTCAGATCCAACAGCACTTGAATGGCTTCTTCCGCTTGGGCGGGCTCAAGGCGGGGGCGGATCGCCCGTGCGATGCGGGCGGGATTGGCTTGATGGGGATGCAGCCCGATCCAGTGCCAGACGACGGGATACCACCATCGGCCGTAGAAGCGATGCTCGGAATCGGCCAGCGATCGCGCGCGCGAACCATGGAAACGCCCCAAGCGGGATTGGTAGTGGAGGCGCTCGTCGGCCGTCTTTCCCTGGTTCGCCTGCACCATCAGCTCGAAATATTCCTGCTCCGCCAGTTTCAGGCCCAAGGCTTTCCCGAAGCGTAGGCGCAAACCTTGGCTCAGGTTTTTCCGTCCCTTAAGAACTGCCGAAAGGAAACTGGAGCTTGCGAGGTTGAGATGGGGGTCGCGCGAGAATGCCCGCAACGAAAATTCCGGTTCGCGGGACTTACGATAAGCGAAATGGGCTAAGAGAAAAGCCCGGTAATCCTTGAACTCGAAAATGCGCGGAGCCTCAGGGCGAATGGATCCCAAACCTGCTCATCCCTCCACATTACTTCCCGATACAGCCAGCGCGTACCAAAAGTGCGCGCTTTCCAATCTAATCGGCAACCCGCGGTTGCGGGCAAAAATTATGATCAAGGCGGAGTTCCGATCGACCTCGCCAAGAGGATCGATTTTGCATTCGTCGCCATTCTGGAATATTAAAGGGAGATGCGGTTGCGCCTAAAAAGCGCGCAAAACCCCTCCGCGCCCTCCCCGGGTTAGCGGCAGGCGAGTAAGGCAGTCAAGTCCGGGCCGCCTCTCGGCATCTCCCCCATCTGACAGGGGCCTCTTCCGAGGCCCCGTTTTTTGGGTTCCGGTTTTAATCCGGGAATCGGGACTTTTGCGGCGTTGCCCCGAAGTCTGCGGAAAATTGTCGCTATTGGAAAAAGGCCCACCGTCCAACTAGGTACGAGGATAGATTTCCCATGCCTTAGGGGGTATCGAAGGGAATTTCGATTTCTCTTTGTGTGTGTTGGCTTGGGGATCCAGGTCGTGCGCATAAGCCGCCCTATTTTCGAATGTTTGGGGGGTACATGTTCGTTCGTTCCATCAGCAAGATGGCTTTGATCGCGTCCGCAGTATTGGCCGGCGCCGGGTCCGTGCGCGCGCAGGGATGCACCATGCCGGCGGAAACCGATTTCAAATTGGTTTCCATCTTCCCCAGCCACACCATGTCCAATCCCGACGCCATGTGCGTTCTGCCGAACGGGGAAATGTTTTTCATCGAACAATGGTCGGGCAAGGTCTGGCATTTCGCTCCGGGCGGCTCCATCCAGATGATCGGAACCGTGCCCACCAACGCCGGCGCCCAGGTGGAAGACGGCATGTTGGGGATCGTGGCCGATCTCAACTTCACAACCACCCACTGGCTCTATATCTACCACACTCCCGCGCAGTTGGGCTCGACCCAGGTCGATCGCTACGTATTTACGAACAACCAGCTGAGCAATCCCAAGATGATCATCTCGCTGCCGCGTATGAAGATAGGCCAAGGGCTCGACCAGCGGCATGCGGGCGGGGGCATGTCCTGGAACGCGAGGACGGGCGATTTGTTCATGGCAATCGGGGACGATACCTATCCGGGCGACGACATCACCAAGTTCGGCGGCCGCGATCCGACCCGGGAGTACCTGACCTGCCTGAAGAGCTCGGGCAATACCAATGATCTGCGCGGCAAAGTCCTGCGCATCCACCCCATCCCGTTCCCGGATACCCAAACGCCGACTCCCGGGGTAGGCCAAACCTACAGCATCCCCAAAGGGAATCTGTTCCCGGAAGGCACCGACAAGACCCGGCCCGAGATCTATACCATGGGCACCCGCAACGCCTATCGCGTAAAGGTGGATTCGCTGACCGGTTGGGCGTACATCGGGGAAGTGGGAGCGGACGCGGATGCCTACGATGCGGTCAAGGGGCCGGCGGGCCACGACCATTTGTATATCGCCCGAAAGGCATCCAATTACGGCTGGCCCTTCGTGAACGGCAACGTGGAACCCTACCCGGTGCGCAGCTATGAGACCGACTACCTGGGCGCGGGGATGAAGGTCGGGGATTTGTTCGACCCAGCCCACCTGAAGAATCTTTCCAAGTTCAATACCGGCCTCACCGATTTGCCGGCCGTCTCCCCTCCCGCCCTTTATTACTGCACGGGCAATACCCAGAAGGGCATTTCCTCCAAGCTGGGGGGAGGCTCGGAGACGGCGATGGCCGGTCCCGTCTACTACTTCGATCCGAACCTGAGCTCGACCGTGAAGATGCCCCCGTATTTCCACGGCAAGGAGATCTTCGGCGATTACTCGCGGCATTACGTCTGGCTCGTCACCCCGGATAGCTCGGGAACCGTGACCAACCTGGAGCGCATCAAGACCAACGTCGGCATGACGGACATCCATATCGGCCCGGACGGGACCATCTACTTGTTGGACTACGACAACGGCGGCTTGAACAGCATCCAATACACCGGATCCCAGAAGGACTACACGGCCTGCTCCTGGATCAAGCAAGGGTGCACGGACCCGAAGTTCTCCGAATACGACAAGACGGCCAACATGATGAAGGCGGGCTCTTGCCTCACGGCGGCCGCCATCAAGGCCCCCGATCGTTCCTCCGCGCCCACGCTCTCCGCCGTCGCATTCGGCGCGCGGCGCTTCGTGCTGCCGGCGGGAACGTCCGGCGCGGTCGCTTACAACGTGCACGGAGTCCGCGTAGCGGCGGTCCGGGGCCAGGCCGGGCAAGCGGTGGAATTGCCCACGCGCACGGCCGATGGCGTTCTGTTCGTGAAGTTCACACATGATTGAGGTGAAAATGTTCAAGGGGCGCTTTTTAGGAATCGGAGTTCTCGTTTGCTTGGCTGGCCCGCATTCGGCGGGGGCCCAGGCCTTCACCCATGCGGACTCCGGCTGGGTCAAGATTTTCAACGGCACCGATTTCACCGGGATTTATTCGCGGGCCTACAACGCGCCCGTAGCGCATCCGGTGGACGCGAGTTCTTATAGCATTCTCTACCCGGGCACCGATACCGCCGCCATTTACGTGTCTCCCAATGCCAAGGGTGGGAATATCGGGTCGGACAAAACCAGCTATTCCCATTACCGGGCGCGCGTGGATCAGCGTTTCGATGCCCTCGGGGCGAATAACAATGGCGGCCTCACCTACCATACCGACGAGACGGTCATCCGTATGGGAGGCCAAAACACCTTGGCCACGGGCAATTGGCCGCGGTCGATCGAATTCCAGATGCAACAACATGAACCGGGCGCCGCATACTCCATCCAGCAGTGCACCTTCAACACCAAGGTGAGCGGAGGCAATTACGCCCAGACGGGGGGGAACGCGGTTACCGTTTGCGAGAACGGCTGTAACGCCCGCAGCTACGGTCCCAGCCCTACCATTCCGGAAGCCTTCAACAATGCCCCGCGCTGGCTCCGGTTCGAATTGGTTGCGCGGGGAGCGGACACGGCCTGGCACTTCATCAACGACACCTTGGTTTTCAAATTGTGGACCATCCGTATCTTCAATGATAACGTGAACAAAACCCCCAATGGACCGTACGACCACGGTGGGCTGGGGCTGCAATCCGAAGGCTCGGCGATTAAATACCGCCACTGGGAAATAATGGAATTCCCGTCCGGAACGCCCATGAATGCCAATTACCTTCACCGCGTCTTCGTGGATCATCCCGATTCCGGGGAGAACCTGGCTCCCGGCCAGCCCTATCAAATCAAATGGCGAACCATCGGCGCGGCGGATATCCAAACCGTGAACATCGAATACAGCAACGGAACCGGCGGTTGGCAATCCATCGCCGCCAGCGCCCCGAATAACGGCAGCTACAGCTGGACCGTCCCCAGCTCGCCCACCGCGAATTTGCGCGTACGCGTCAGCGGCCCCACCTGGGCTTGGGCCGATTCGAGCCGGGCCGCGAACTCGATTGGCCCGGTGGGAATCCATTCTCCCGGCCTTTCCCGCGCTCTCGCATTCACCGTCGACGGCGAAGGAGCCCTTTTCTCCGACTTGGGGCTGTTCTCCCAGGTCGAAATTTGCGACGTGTTCGGCCGCTTGATCCGGCGCTTTCCGGTGGAAGACAAGGATCTCCACTGGAATCTCTCCGACATGGAAGGCCGCCGGGTGCTTCCCGGCCTTTATTTCATACGTGCGAAGGGCGCCGCCGGCGCGCGCATGGCGAAAATCCTGGTGAAGTAAGCCTCCCCGGGCCCCGGGTGAGGCCGGTATGCCGGCCCGAGTCCCAGCCCGCATCGGGATAGTTCGGGCCGCCGCCCAAGCGGCGGAGTCGCCCGCGCATTCCCTATCTAAAGCCGGAAAATATTCCTTGTGGAAGGCCGTCGAAAATCGTTTCCCTAGGGGGAGCGGGCGCTCCCTTGCGGAGCGGCCGCTTGAGAAGCGGGCGCTAAGGCCCGTTCCCTCCTCAACCCAGCAAAGGTAAACGTATGAATGTCCACATCTCACTGACCCCGTTGTTGTCCTTGATCGCCGGAATCCTGATCCTGATGATCCCAGGCCTGCTTAAATACATCGTCGGGATATATCTGATCCTCATCGGTTTGGTAGGCTTGTTCGGTCTGCATGTTTGATGGAAGACCCCGGGCGTACCCATGAGGGGTTTTAGCCCATTAAGGAAATAAACATCCTTAATACGGGATATTTTATGCCTTTTTAGGATAAACTCGTATAATAAAGGGATGCGAGGCTTAGCATGAGAGTATCCCGGGAAAAGAAGCAGGAAAACGCCGAACGCTTCATCGACGCCTTCGTGGCGGAGGTGCGGGAGCGCGGTTATGATGCCGTAAGCTTGCGGGACGTGGCGCGGGCCGCCGGAATGAGCGACGGGGCCATCTACAAGCATTACCCCACCAAGGAAAAAATCCTGCTCGCGTATTATGCCCTGCGCATGGATCGCCTGAAGGATCAGGGGGCAAGCCTGGCGGAGCGGCCCGGCTATACTTTCGCCGAACGCATGCATGCGCTACTGGAATTCCAAATCGGCCAATACGAGGGAGAGAAGGATTTCCTGGCCAAGACCTTCCGTCCCACTTTTATCTCCGCCAGCCTGATGTGGGGCGAGGTGGCGGCCATGCGCAAAACCTATGTGAGTACCGTACGCGGTCTGCTGGCGCAGGCGGAGGCGAACGGGGAGATTCCCGCCCTCGCGCTGCCTTACGTGCTGGAGGAATTGGTTTGGTGCCATTACGTGGGCGTAATGCTGTACTGGCAGCAGGACGGTTCGGATCGGCACGAAGACACGACCCAATTCATCGACCGCACCCTCGGGCTCTTCTCAGCGATAGTGGGAGGTCCCCTGTTGCCCATGGCCCAGGACCTGGTGGGCTTCCTGATCAACCGCCACCTGATGCCGCTGCTGATGGATCTGGGCGGGGTGAAACCCGGAGCAGCGTGGTCAAGCCAGCCCTTCGCGGGTCCCGTGCCTGCGGGGAAAACGCCCGGCAAGGCGGACGGAGGTCCCGGCAGGGCGGACGGAACGCGCATGAAGGGGGCCGCGACAGCCGGGAAAGCGGGCGGGACGAAGGCTCGCAAAGACTCCCAGCGCGGGCCGGGGAAGCCGGGTAAAGGAAGGCGTTGATGGCCGATAAACGCCGGGCGATGCCGCTTTCCAAATTGGCCCGTGCGGGAGTGGCTGGCCGCCTGGCCGTATCATCGGCGTTACGGTCCCTCGACCCCCGCAAGCGCAGCCAGGAGGAAGAATGGACGGCGCGCGGCGAAGCCTTCTTCGCCGCTTGCGCCCGCCTGAAGGGGCTTCCGCTGAAACTCGCGCAGATGCTTAGCCAGGAGGAGGAGCTGCTGCCCGAGGAATTCCGGCGCGAACTTTCGAAATCCTGTTATCAGTCCCCTCCCATGAACCGCGCCCTGGTGCGCCGCGCCATCGAAGCCAACCTGGGGGCCGGTCCCGAATCCCTGTTCCGCGAATTCGCGGAGACTCCCTTCGCGGCCGCCAGCCTGGGGCAGGTGCATCGGGCCGTCGCCAAGGACGGGCGCACGCTCGCGCTCAAGCTGCAATATCCCGGCATCGCCCGCACCGTGCGCAACGATCTGGCCGTGGTCGCCGGCTTCGCATCCGCCCTGCCCTGGCTGAAAGAGGTGGAATCGGCATGGACCGAAGTGGCCGAGCGGATGGTAGAGGAACTGTCGTACCTGGAAGAGGCGCGCTGGACGACTTGGTTCCGCGGGCGCATGGGTATCCCCGGAGTTACCGTACCGCGCGTGTATCCCGAATTCGGATCGGATACGGTGCTGTGCACGGAATTCATGGAAGGGGAACACCTGGCCGAATGGCTGGCTCACGACCCTTCCCAGGCCGATCGCGATGCGCTGGCGGCCCTGCTGTGGAAGGTTTTCCTGCGATCGGTGTACGAATTGGGCGCCCTCAACGCCGATCCCAATCCCGGGAATTTCCTCATCCGCCCCCGCGCCGGCGCTCCCGGGCCGGAACTGGTCCTTTTGGATTTCGGTTGCGTCAAGACCGTGCCGGAAGGTTTCACCGACAAGCTGCGCGGGATGTTCGCGCGCATCTCCCGGGGCGCCCCGCCCGCAGGCCATTCCCTGGTGGAAGAGTACGCCCGCCTCGGCACCTTGCGGATCACGGATCGCCGTCAGGACTTCACCGATCTCGAGGCGCGCCTGCGATCGATGGGGGAATGGGTCATGCGTCCCTATCGGGGGACGAGCGGACGGGGCGGGGCCTTCGACTTCGGCGCGGCCGGGGATTATTTCAAGGCCTGCCGCACGGAAGCCTGGGAACTGTTCCGCAGCGTGAAGGGCGTGCAGTTCTCGCCGGATTTCGTTTTCCTCGACCGGGCCCGTTACGGGCTGTACCGCATTTTCCAGCGCCTGGGCGCCCGCGTCGATATGGCCAATGCCCAGGAAGGCATGCCCTGAACCGAGTCCGCCGCATTTTTTATGTTAGCCCTTTAAAGCCCCTATCCATGGGGCTCTAAGGGCCGGTGTTCCCGGCCCCGTCAGGATAGGCCCTATGTTCTCCCATCTCGACGCATCCGATCGGCCCGCCATGGTGGACGTATCCGGAAAGGTCCCCACGCGGCGCGAAGCCACGGCCCGGGCGCTGGTCCTGCTGCCTCCGGAGGTATCCGTCCATTTCCGCGACGGCGAAATCCGGAGCAAGAAAGGACCGGTCTTCCAAACCGCCATCCTGGCCGGGACCATGGCCTGCAAGAAAACCGCCGATCTGATTCCCCTCTGCCATCCGCTCCCCTTGGATAGCATCCAAATCCGGATCGAGATGCGAGAAGGAGACGCCGCTGCGATCGAATGCCGCGTGTCCTGCCATGGCCGCACGGGGGTGGAGATGGAAGCTTTGACCGGAGCGAGCGTCGCAGCTCTAACCTTATACGACATGTGTAAGGCTTTCTCCCATTCCATCGTGATCTCCGAGGTGCGGTTACTGGAGAAGAGCGGCGGCAAGTCCGATTTCACGGCCTCCCTTCCCGGTATGGCCGCGGATGCGCAGGCCCAGGAAGCGCGCGCCCACGAAGGGCACGCCTCGGCCGGGCGGGATCCCGCGGATTGATGGACATGGCCCTTCCCGATCGCCAAGCCCATCGCGGCCCCAAGACCCCTTCGCGGCCGCTGTTGCCCCCGGAGATTCCCGTCTACGGACCTTCCCCGGCCGCGGTCCGCGCGGTGGCCGAGGGATTACTGCGCGCCTTTCCCTCCGACCTGCGCATAGGGCTGATGCAAGGATTCGGGGAGGAAACTCCGTCGCATGCCTGGCACGTCCGCGTGGATGCGCCGGCCTGGGACGCGCGCGAACGACGGGCCGCTCTCGCCGGTTGCGATCTCATCCTCGCCGAAGGACGGCCATCTCCCGATCGCCCGGGCCTACTGGTCCTTGATGACGCCGGCCTGGGTAACATGGCTGTTACCGGTGGCGGCCCCGCCCCATCGGTACTGGCTTGCGTGGGGACAGGCCGCCCCGCCGGCCTGCCGCCGGAGATCCCCGTCTTCCCCGCCGATCGCCCGGAGGCATTGGCCGCTTTCGTGCTGGAACGCTTACGCGCCCAAGCCGCCCCCCTCTACGGCCTGGTGCTGGGGGGCGGCCGCAGCGAGCGCATGGGAAGGGACAAGGCGGCCCTGGCTTATCACGGAAAGCCCCAAATCCGGCATAGCCTGGAATTGCTGGAGCCGCTTTGCGCGCGCGCGTTCGTATCCTGCCGCGCCGAACAGACCGCCGATCCCGCCTTCGCGGGACTGGCGCAAATCCACGACGCCTTCCTGGGCCTGGGGCCGATGGGGGGGATCCTTTCGGCCCTACAGGCCCATCCCGGCGCGGCCTTCCTGGTGATCGCTTGCGATCTGCCTTTCCTGGATGCGGCCACCCTGGAGGCCCTGACCCGCGGCCGGGATCCCTTACGCGCGGCGGCCGCCTTCACGGGCCCGCAGGACGGCTTGCCCGAGCCCTTGTGCGCCATTTACGAACCGCGCGCCTATGCGCGCGCCTTGCAGCTGTTGGGGCAAGGAGTGGATTGCCCCCGCAAGTTCATCCTCAATTCCTCCGCCGTCCTGTTGACGGCCCCGGATATGCGCGCCCTGCGCAACGTGAACGATCCCGGCGATTACCGCGAGGCGCTCGCTTCCCTTTAATATTGCCCGGATGACCCTTACCGGCTCCGCCCGTCGGTTTGCTGGAACCTACCTCGCGCCTGTCCTATAATAGCGGCATGCCACGGGCCGCCCTATTCCTGCTCTGCTTACTCTGGGCTTTCGCCCCCGCGCGCGCGGGCGTGTTGGGGGACGACATCAACGAGGACGAGGCCCACGATTACAATGGCATGCCCGGTTGGCGGCTGGGCCTCGAGACCGGATACAGCCAGTGGATTTACAACCCCGATTCCCTGTACCCGTCCTATGAGCGATACATCAATACCTTGGAGACCGGTTGGGACTTATCCGCCCAGGCTGCCTGGTTCCCGTGGCCCAAGGGCGGCATCGGCGCCGAGTGGATCTGGTTCCTGTCCAAGACGCAGCGCAACGGGGTGCGCGTGGATTCCGCCGGTTCGACCTTGGATCTGAACGACCGCGTCTCGGAGGTTTACTACGGTCCGGTCTTCCTGAGCCGGGTGCGCTTCGGCCGTTTCGGCATGCTGGTAGGAGCCTTCGGGGCCGGCTACCTCGATTTCCATTACGACTGGACCGCGAACGGCAAGCCATATCGGGTGGAGGCGCACACCATCGCCGTGGTGCCCGAGATCGGTTGGGAATATTCCTGCTATCGCTTGGTCAGCATAGGCATCAATGGGCGTGCGGTGTTGGCCGATCTGAGGGACTACACCTTCAACGGGAAGAAGGTGTCCCTGAAGCAGCCCGACGATCCGCATTACTGGAACGTAATCGGATTGACGCGCTTCGAACTGAACGCGGGGATCCGCTTCGGGCTGGATTGAGGGCCGATTACCGCAGGATTTCCGAAGTTATCTTTTACGTTCCCCGCCCGCGCGGGGGCGCCCGAAAGCCGTCAACCGATCCAACAAGGAAATCCATGCGGTCCTGCCATAGAACCATCGGCACGCTTTTAATCGCATCCATCGCGCTCGCCTGGGGAACCGCTCCGGAAACCCCGCCGACCATATTCTATTTGGAATCCGGCGAGGAAGTGCAAGCCAAACCCTCCGCGATCAACGGGATCATCCTGGTCGTGGAAGCGTACGGCCGGGAGCGGAAGCTTCCCCTGTCCCAGATCGTCGCCGTCAAAACCGGAGGGGAACTATCCAATGGGCCCTTCGATGGCCCCCGCTTGCGGGAGATCTTCGGGCTTCCGGCCCCCATCGTCACGCCAGCCCCCGTCCGTAGCCTACACCGGACAGACACCGCGGGCGCGACTCTTTCCGAACCGTCCGGCTCCGGCCCGGGAACCGAAACGGTCCCGGCGGCAGCCGCAGCGGGCCCTTCGGGATCCGCCGATTCCGGGGAGTCGCATTATGGGCCCGAATACATCGTTTACGGCCAGGTTGTTCATTCGTCCTTCGCGTTCGGGCCGCCGGGGCAATTCGGCACGCCGTCGAGCACCATGACCAAGGTCTTCACCCGCTGCGTAACCAAGGACGGAAAGGAGAACTGCGGCCAGGCGTGTTGGATAGGCCTGTTAGGGGAGGATTTGAGCTCCGCTCTCGGCGAGGTACCCGAGGCGAGAGCCATCGCCGACCGCATCAAGACCACCACCACCATCCAGGCGCTCTCCCTGGTCGCCACCCCCGTTTTCCTTTTCTCCGCCGTCAGCACCGCCAACGGTCCCAGGGACGACTACGGGAAAGTGCACACCCACATCGGACCGGCCGCTTTCATCTGCTTCACCCTGACCGGGGTCGCCTTCGCCAATTACGCGGGTTGGAACATCTACGAGGGATATTTGGCGCGCAAAGCCATCCGCGTCTACAACGAGAAGATGCGGATCAAGGTCTCGGCCGGCCCGGCCCCGGACGGGGCCGCGTTCGCGGCGGAAATCAGGTTCTAAGGCGGCCGCCCGCCTACATGTCCTGCCAGAAGCGGAAATGGTTGGTTTCGATCCCGTGCAGCGACGGCATCGGAAAGAACTTGTGCTTCTTCTGGCCCGCGAACATGAATCCATGGCGGATCATCTTGAAGCTGATCTGATCCAAGGGGCAGAACAGCGCCAAGCCCTTAGACCTCTTCTCCGGCTTGATCTTCATCTGCAGGATGGCATCGCGCAGCTTGGAAGGATGGAGGAAAGGGAAGGGCGCCTGCATGAACGGGTTCTTCTCGAAGTGGGCCAGGAATTCGTCCACGTTCAGCTCAATCTGGGAGTAGAACAGTTGCGGGCAGCCTTTGGAGTTGCCGGGCTGGGTGATGAACTTCCCGAACTCCACCATATCGTAGGGACTCATGACCAGCATGGAGAGCGGGGCGATTTCCGCGAAGGTGCGCAGGAAACCCGATTGATGCACCTTATCGTACTCCGCGGGTTTCAGCTCCAGCACGTGGGCTTCCGCCGTCGAGAGGTAGATGCTCTTGATCATGTCGAAATCCATATGCTCCATCACGCGGTAGGAGCAGATGAACTTGGTATGCTTGGGACTCCCGTCCTCGTGGGGCACGAGCGCCTTGAGGCCCCCGTCGATGTCGAAGTAGGGATTGCGGAAGTTGATGTCGATGTCGGCGAAGACCAGCTTGCCCGAGTAATGCCGGATCGATCCGATCAGGTAATGGCGCGCGAAGGCTTCGGGCGCGAGCTGGGAGGCCACCAGGGCCTGGTTGGGATAGAGGATCTGGTATAGACGGTTCTCGTAATGCATCAGAGCCCCCAGAACAGTTTCAGCATGGGGGCGATGACCACCGACATCACGCCCATCAGCTTGATTAGGATGTTCAGCGAGGGCCCGGCGGTGTCCTTGAACGGATCGCCTACCGTATCCCCCACCACCGCGGCCTTATGGGCGTCCGAGCCCTTGCCTCCGCCGACTCCGCTTTCGATGGTCTTCTTGGCGTTGTCCCAAGCGCCGCCGGTATTGCTCATGAATATAGCCAAGGCCACTCCCGACGCGGTCACCCCGGTCAGGAATCCCATCAGCATGTTCACCCCGCCCAGGAAGCCGACCGCTACCGGCGACAAGATGGCCAGGATGCCCGGCAGGATCATCTCCTTAAGCGCGGCCGTCGTGGAGATATCCACGCAACGGGAGTAATCCGGCTCGGCGGTGCCGAGCATGAGGCCGGGGATGGTGCGGAATTGGCGGCGCACCTCTTCGACCATGGCGAAAGCGGCGCGTCCCACCGCCATCATGCACATCGACGAGAACAGGTAGGGCACCATGCCGCCCAGCAAGAGGCCCACCAATACCTTCGGATCGGTGATCTCGATGACATCGACGCCGACCTCGGCCTTGAAGGCGGAAAAGAGGATGACCGAGGTGAGGGCGGCCGAGCCGATGGCGAAGCCCTTGCCGATGGCGGCGGTGGTGTTGCCCACCGCGTCCAGCTTGTCGGTGGTGGCGCGCACATGGGGGGGGAGCTCCGCCATCTCGGCCAAGCCGCCCGCATTGTCGGCGACGGGACCGAAAGCGTCCACCGCCAATTGGATGCCTAATGTCAGCTGCAGCCCTACGGTGGCGATGGCCACGCCGAACAGGCCGGCCAAGTTGTAGGAGAGCAGCACGGCGGCGCCCATGGTGACGACCGGGAGCGCCGTGGAGATCATGCCCACGCCCATGCCGGTGATGAGGGTGGTGGCCGGGCCCGTCTCGCAGGCTTTCACGATGGCGTTGACCGGCGCCTTATTGGTGCCGGTGAAGTATTCGGTTATATAGCCGATGATGTTGCCGCCGGCCACGCCCACCACGGTGCACCAGAACAGCTGGCCGGCCGTGGAGCCGTCGTTGAAGGAGTGCCCGTTGAGCGCGCCGTAGAAGATAGGGTAGCTGAAGAGCGCGGCCAGGACGGAGGCGATAAGCGAACCGCGATTCAAGGCGGCCTGGGGCGATCCGCCCTCCTTCACCCGTACGCACTGGATGCCGATGGCGGAGGCGACAGCGCCGGCGGCCGCCAGGACCAACGGCAACAAAGCCAAGCGGATCTTGATGATGTCATCGGCCTGGGCGGCCAGCCCTAAAATCATGCAACCCAAAACCGAGGCCACGAAGGACTCGTACAAGTCGGCGCCCATGCCCGCCACGTCGCCCACGTTGTCGCCCACGTTGTCGGCGATGGTCGCGGGATTGCGGGGATCGTCCTCGGGGATGCCCGCCTCGACCTTGCCCACCAGATCGGCGCCCACGTCGGCGGCCTTGGTATAGATGCCTCCGCCCACGCGGGCGAAAAGGGCGATACAGGAAGCCCCCAGGGCGAAGCCGGAAAGGATGGGCAGGATCTCATGGTCGAAATTGCCCGGGTCGCGGCCGAAGATGTGGATGGTCGCGAAAATAATGCTGGTGATGCCGCAAAGGGCGAGTCCGACCACGCTCATGCCCATCACCGATCCGCCCGCGAAGGAAACCTTGAGGGCGTGGTTGAGGCTCACGCTGGCCGCCTCGGTGGTGCGCATATTGGCCTGGGTCGCGATCTTCATGCCGAAGAACCCGGCTACGGCCGAACAGGTGGCCCCGATGGCGAAGGTGACCGCTTCCCAACGCAACACGCCTTTATTGCCGAGCAGTAATAAGGCGGCGGCGGTGATCACGACCGGCACCAAAACCTTATACTCGCGGAACAGGAATGCCATCGCGCCCTTCGCTACGTACCCACCGATCTTTTTCAGCTTCGGGTTTTCGACGGGAATTTTGAGGATCCATTTGGACTTGTAGAATGCGAAAAGAAGAGCGAAAATGCCGCCCAACATCCCCAGGGCCAGGGGCAGTTCTATATCGAGATCCATTGGTCCTTTCCGGTGAACAACCTGGTTGCGCGTTTAATATAACCCGTGACGTTTCGTTATTTGCGAATTTTATTGATTTTAGATTTTTTCCCGCCCGCCCAACAAGAACGAATCGCACCGATATTCGGGGAAAATGGCTTTTTTATGCTTGACCGGGGGGTTATACTTTGGGACTGATGCGCCTTGGTCTCTCTTACTCCCTCCTGGTCTTAACCGTTGCCGTGACGGCGAATGCGCAGTCAGCGCCCGCCGCATTCCCGCGCCTGTCCTCGCAAGCTACCGACGCTCCTACGGGTCCGCATCCGGGTCTGCCTTTCGAAGTCTCGCCCACGGTGGGCTTCATGGGGGGAAGCGCGTTGCTGGGCGTGCGGGCGAGCATGGGCAGCCCGGTCTCGCTGGAGCTTTCCGCCGAGCAGGTCATCGGCCGTGCGGCCACCTTGTATCCCCTGACCTTCAACCTGGCTTACGATTTGAACCTCGACTCCCGCGCCATTCCTTATGGCATCGTGGGCGGGGGCCTGTTCCTGACCGTGCCCCTTAATACCGTAGGCGACGAAACCGTTTCTTCGGTGGGTATCGAGTTCGGCGGGGGCCTCAAATACTTCATCACTAATTCCATCGGCATCCGCTTCGAGACTAAGCAATTGTTCACCCGCGTCCGGAACAAATTGGATGAACGCCAGGAATTGCTCATCTTCCAATCGACCAGCCTGGGGGTAGTGTTTGCCTTTGGTTAGTTTCCGGCTCCCTTTCCGGGCCCTTGCGCCCGCCTTATCGGGGCTGATCCTCTCGGGGCTGATGCTCTGCGCCGGCGTCGCCGATGCTGCTCCCCGTCGGGCCTCTTCCAAGGCTTCCGTGGCTAAGCCGGAGACGGTCTACGTCGCCGCCCCGACTCCGTCTCCCGAGCGGGAAATGCGTACGCCGGAACCCGTCCGCGAGCCCGCGCCCCGTCGCACCGAAACCGCCTTCACCAGCCCCCTGCGGGATTATTCCCAATCCTTCGGGGGCTACGCGGGATTCTACGTGGCCGACGTGCTGGGCACCAATCCCTATGGGATGGCGTTCATGGAATACTACCCGGCCGGAGTGCCGTTCTTTTTCCAATTCGACTGCGGCGCGGGCACGGTGCAATCGGGCTTTTCCAAGGCCATTATCGGCGCCGATAGCTTCGATCACAATTTCCAGCTTTCGCTGGATGCTTTGGGCGGCTATAGCCTTACCGGGATGACGAGCGGGTCGGGGCGCGGGGGAGGATTATTCCCGTATTTCCTGGCCGGGATCACCGCATTCTGGCAAGGCGGACTGCCTATCGTACAGAAATCGGTCCCCAATATCGGGGGAGTAATCGGGTTCGGCAACCGCACGCGCGTCCCCTTCTTCACGGCGGGACGGGATTGGGCATTAAATTACGTGGTACGCGACAACATTTACTCCCAGAAGCTTCAGACGACGCCGTCGATGACGCAGAACTTCGCGCTATTGATCGGGATACAACGATACTGGTAACGGCGCCGCGCGTGGGCGCGGCGAGGACTTCGCCACCGGAACGCGGAGGGCGGGGCAACGGGGAATGCAAAGGAGGGTGCCATGCATCGAAGCAAGCCTAACGTGCGGACGATGTGGACGGGAGCCTGCGCTGCCTTGGCGGCGGCCTGCCTGTCTTCCTGCCTGGAACCCGCGGACCAAATCCTGGAGCGGTACGGCGAAGGCCGCATCGTCTTCGTCAAAGATCCCTCGGTAGGCAGCAATGCGAACCGCGACATCGCCATGGCGGCCAACCCGGACGAGTTCCATCCCGGCACCGATCTCATGCTGCTCTCCCCCGTCTCGCCGACGGGCAAGCTCACCAACCTCACGGCGCAATGGACGCGGGCGGCGGAGAATCCCGCCGACTGGGGCGCGGCGCAGGATCCGGAAGCCTCCTTCGACGGCCAGCGCATCCTATTCTCCATGCGGGTGGCGCGCACCTCCACCAATCGCAACGAACATTGGGGCCTTTACGAAATAAACGCGGACGGAACCGGACTAGTACGCTTGACCCTGCCCGATACCGGCGACGATTTCGATCCCGCCTACATCGATAGCACCCACATCGTCTTCGCCTCCACCCGCAAACAGATCGTGGACGAATACGAACGGCGCGTGGCGCCCCAGCTTTTCACCGGCGTGAAAGGGGCGGATGGCCGCCTGGACAGCATCCGGCAGATCACCTTCAACCAGAGCCACGACCAGAATCCTTTCGTGCAATCGAGCGGCAAGATCATCTTTACCCGCTGGGATCACCTGGGCGATCCCAACAAGATGCCGCTCTTTTCCGTTAATCCCAACGGCTCCGGCCAATTCGTCCTCTACGGCGCCGATGAAACTTTCGGGCCCGGCAACCAGAGCGGCAGCCGCACCTTCATGGAGGCCCGCGAGCTGCGGGACGGAGGCTTGGTGGCTTCGCTCATGGAACGGACCTCGGAGTTCGAAGGCGGGGCGATTTGCATCATCGACTTGTCCAAGTTCACCTCGCCTCCCCAGGTCATCACCGGCCCGGGCACCCCTTACAACAACAACCAGAAGTCGTCCATCTTCAAAACCCCCTATCCGATCATGGACAACGGCGTGGAGCGGATCCTGGTGGCTCAGTCGGCGCATGAGGTGGGCGGTAAGGACGATATCGTCAATTACGATCTGTTCATCATGGACAAGGACGGCTCGAACCTCAAGTTGGTGTACGCCGATCCCAGCTCCAACGATTATGATCCCGTGGTATTGGCGCCGCGTACCCTGGCCTGGAGCCCGTACCATATGGACAACACCGTGGCCCAGAGCCTCAAGGCGAAGGCGACCACCGGCTTCTTCTTCGACGCCAACGTTTACAGCCGCCAGGACGACGGGCAGCTGAAAGGGAGCGATCTCGACGGCAAGGTGAAATACCTGCGCGTGCTGGCGGCCATTCCCACGCCTGCCCATTGCGGCGATTGCGGCCAGACCATGGGCCACACCTCCTTCGAACGCCAACGCGTGCTCGGCTACGCCGACGTGCAATCCGATGGATCATTCGCCATCGAAGTGCCCTCCAGCATGCCCATGCATGTGCAGACCCTGGACGAGGACGGCCTGATGCTGGTCAACCAATTGCAATGGATAGACGTCATGCCGGGGGAACGGCGGATGTGCACCGGCTGCCACGGCGTGCGCGAAAAGGATCAGGACATAAAGCATTTCACGATCGCGAACGACACCGTGTTCTTCCATCGCTCCGAAACAGACTCCGTGGGTTTCCTGGCCAACTTCTTCAGCGCCCAGAAGGTCACGGCGCATCCCGCGGCCCGCACCGATACCGTCGACTTCCAGCCCGCCAAGGGGGATTCGGGCGCGTCCAAGAACATGACCGTCCAAGGCATCTTCGATTCCAAATGCGTCTCGTGCCACGGCGCGGCCAACGCCAAGGATCAGGGCGGCGGCCTGGTGCTGGAATTCGATCCCGCCGATACCGCGCGGACCAACCACGGCACCACCAACGTGTATGAGACGCTCACCACCGGCGCGCATTACCAGACCGCAGCCGCTTCCGGCGACCGCAACGCGAAGATGGATTACGCCACTGACAACGGGGCGCGTCAAAGCCCGCTGGCCTGGGTGCTTTACAACCGACAGCTGACGAACAAGACCCAGAACCTGTTCCGCGTGCCGAGTTACGACCATACCGCCCTTTGGGAAAAGGACTCTACCGGCCATATCGACCTTTTCTCCAAGGGCAATACCGATTTGCGCACCCTGGTGGAATGGATGGACATGGGCGTACAATTCATGAACACGGTGGGCCACCGGTAGGCCCTTTCCAGGAGCAGCATGTCCGTTATTCGCCTTTCTACCCTCATCCTATTAGGGGCACTTAGCGCCGCGTTCGCCGGGCCCAAGCCCGGCGCGCCCGCCCCCGGGTTCAAGCTCCCGCACCTCCTCGACGGCGGCGAAGCCGGCCTTAAGGATTATGCCGGCAACGTGGTAGTGCTCGACTTCTGGGCCTCCTGGTGCGCGCCCTGCGCCAAGACCCTGCCCAGCCTTTCCCGCATGGGCGCCGGCCACCCAGGACTCGCCGTATTGGCCCTGTCCATCGACGAGGACAGGGACAAGGCCCTGGACTTCCTGGGCCGCAAGGAAAAAGCCAACCCCAGCCTTACCTACCTGCACGATCGCAAGCGCGCCGTCGCCGAGGCCTACGACCTGGGCGGCATGCCTTCCCTGGTGATCGTCGATCGCAAAGGCCTGGTCCGCTACCGCCACGACGGCTATACGGAAGCAGACATACCGGCGATCGAGGCGGAGATCAGCGCCGTGATGGGGGGAACATGAAGGCCGCTCTCCAAGCCGCCACATTGGCGGCCGCCGCCTCCCGGACGGCCGTCGCCTACGCGGCTCTCGCCCTGCTTGCCCTCGCCTTGGGCGGATGCGCTGTCGTGAAGCCCTACGAGCGCGAGAAGCTGGCGGATCCGATCATGAATCCGGACGACGCCTTGGGCAAGCAAAGCGTGGAGCTGAAATTATTCTCCACCCGCGAGGCGGGAATCGGGGGAGGCAGCGGAGTCGGGGGCGGATGCGGCTGCGCGAAGTAGGGGCCGCGGCCGCGCTTTGCCTCGGGCTGGCGGCGATGAACGCGCATGCCGATCAGATCGATTACAGCGCCTATCCATACTCCGCGTTTTCGGAAAACCGGCCCACCAAGGTGGCGACCACGGCCTTCTCCCTGGTCAAAACGCTATTCGAAAAAACCCGGGTCATGCTGGATATCGAACTGGACCAGACCACCGACGCGCCCTTGGAGTCCGACGGCACGACGGGCGCCTCGCGCCCGGCCCGGCAGAGCAAATCCTCCTTCCTCAAGAATCGCGGGCAAATCATCGCCGGCGTGCAGCGCGACCTTTTCGGGAATACCGAGGTCTCGGGCAGCTACTACTTCAGCCAAGAGGTCGATTACAGTTCCCAGTCCGTGGTCGGCGGCCTGACCCAGTACTTCGCGGAAAAGAACTTCACCATCGAACTGACGGGCCAGTACCAGATGGATTCGGTCGGCGAGATCCGCGATGATGGCTCCCTGCTGAACCGCGGCAAAGAAGTCCATAAAGCGTCATTACGGATCACCCAACTCCTTTCCCCGGTTTCCTTCGTAAGGATGGGCGTCGACGGCCAGCGCGACCACGGATTCCTAAGCGATCCCTACCGGAAATCCATCCAGGGCAAAGACACCATCCAAGAACGGGTCCCCAGCATGCGCTTCCGCAGCGCCGGCTGGATCGAATGCGATCGCTTCCTCACCACCCTGGCCGCTTCGTGGTCCGTCGAGTACCGCTACGCTTTCGACGATTGGAACCTGGCTTCCCACATGCTCTGGTTCAAGTTCAACAAGTACATCACCCCCGATTGGATCCTTACGACCCAGTACCGGTATTACATCCAATCCGGCATCGATTTCGGGGACTACGCGGCCGGGAATCCCGGGTACTATTTCGCTCCCGACGATCCCAAGCTCAAGGACGGCGAATACCACTTCATCGGCCTGGGCGTCACCTGTTACCTACGGGCCTTCTGCCGCAACCACCCCACCTGGGATTTCCTGCGCCGCACCTCGGCCGCCCTCAAATACTCCCGCTACTTCAACGACGCGGCCGCCGAAAACGCCTACGCCGGCAATCTCCTGGAATCGCGCCTCAGTTTCGAATTCTAGCCCGAACGGGTCGCGGGCGGCCCGTAACCTTCCCGTTACGCGCCTCGCGTCACTTCCCTAGCGCCGCCTTGCGCAGGCGCTTCAAGTGGCCGATATGCTCGCCTTCGTGGGCGATCAAGAACGGAAGGGTTTCCCCGGCGGTGGACATCGTCACGTTCATCAGCTTGTACGGCTTCAATAAGGGCCGGTCCAGCCGATCGGCCACCGCCGCGGGCAGCGCGGCCAACTGCCGCCGGGCCTGCTTCAGCAAGGTCTCCCAATCCGGCGCCAGGGAATCGTAATCCCGGTCGGGACGGGTCCCCAAGCCGAAATAATCGCGGTACCCGGGAAACGGCGTCGGCACTCCGCACCAGGAGTACAAGGTCTCCCCCTGGGTATACAGGAGATGGCCCAACTGCCAATGGAGATGATTGGAAAAGCCGACCGGACGGGTCAGGGCGACCTCCTCGGGCAACCCCTCCAGGAATTTGAGCGCGAAGCGCCTGAGATCGCTGAAATCCTTCAGTAAAACGGCATAATCCAAACCCATCATCTTCTTCTGCCCTCTTTCAACATCTATCCACAAAGGTGTGGGCGAAACTTGGCGCCAACCTGTGGATAGATTGTGGAAATGCCGCTTTCCCGCGGGAAACCGCGGTTATTCTTCCCCATCCGTCCAATTTTGGGTGCGACCCTGTTTCTTCCGCGACTGGTGGCTTTTGGCTTTACGGGAAGCCCGCTTCGCCCCCTTGGGCACGCGCGTGGCTTTACGGGGCTTAGGCCGCGAATTCAAGGCCGCCACCCGCTCGCGTAGCTTCCGCAGGCAGATCAGCTTGTTCTGGAACTGGCTGCGCTCTTCCTGGCAGGTCACCACGATCCCGCTCGGCAAATGGCGCAGGCGCACCGCGCTTTCGGTCTTATTGACGTGCTGCCCGCCCTTGCCGCTCGAGCGAAAGGTCTCGATTTCGCATTCGTCCAAGAGGTCCTCATCCGTCTCGGGCAGGATGATGCGCGGAGGCGGAGGCGGCGGCCCGGGAGGCTGAAGCAGCGGGTCCATGCGGGTAGAAGATAATTCCAAGCGGATACTTCCGCCCGCGCCAGGACCGTCTTCCGCCCGCGCAGGGGCGGTCCCAAAAAGCGCCGGAACCCGTGATCTCGCGGATCGGAGGGACTAAATTAAGGCGCCGCAGCGAGCCCCGCGGATCGTAACGGTCTAACACCCTGGGACGCAACTAGGTATTTTGAATTCTCCGGTGGTACAATGGGATATATAGAACCGAACAACCTGAGCCTGGGCTTCGTGGAAGCCCTCTATGCCGACTACTTGCGCGATCCCGCCTCGGTATCCGAGGATTGGCGCGCATATTTCCATGGCCTCTCGGCGGAAACTTCCGAAGCCGCCTTCCGCGCCCGCCCCCAGCTTGGGCCCAGCCTTAAGGCCCCGGGCCTTTTCTCCGCGGGATCGCTCAACGGGAGTAACGGCCATGCGCCGCTCTCCGGCACGGAGGGCAATCCCGCCAGCATCGCCGCCCTTCAGGATCGCGCCGATCAGATGGTACGGGCCTACCGCGTCCGCGGCCATCTCTTCGCCCGCATCGATCCGCTCGGCCTGCCCCCCAAGGGCAACGTCTCCGATCTGGAGCCCGGTTATTTCGGTCTGGCCGAAAGCGATTTGGACCGCACGGTTTCCGGCATTACCATCCAGGGCCCGAACAGCCTCACGCTCCGCCAGGTGCTGGAGCGCATGCACAGCACCTACTGCCGCTCGGTGGGCGTGCAATACATGCACATCGACAGCCCGGAGGTACGCGCCTGGCTGGCCGCGCGCATGGAAGGCACCGAGAACCGCATCAACCTGACCCGCGAACAGCAGCTCGGCATCCTCACCCGCCTCACCGACGCCGTCCTCTTCGAAGAGTTCATCCAGAAGAAATACCTGGGGGCCAAGAGTTTCTCCTTGGAAGGCTCGGAGAGCCTGATTCCCCTGCTGGATCTCGCCATCGAAAAAGCCGGCGAACAAGGCATCAGCGAAATCGTGCTCGGCATGGCCCATCGCGGCCGCCTCAACGTCCTGTCCAACATCATGGGCAAGAACCCGCGCGACATCTTCGCCGAATTCGAGGACGCCGATCCCCTCTTCCAGCTCGGGCGCGGGGACGTGAAGTACCATCTGGGTTACTCCTCGGACTGGACCACGGCCCACGGGCAAAAGATCCACCTATCCCTATGCTTCAACCCCAGCCATCTGGAGTTCGTGAATCCGGTGGCCTTGGGACGGCTGCGCGCCAAACAGGATCGCGCCGGAGACGAGGCCCGGGAGAAGGGCCTGGCGCTCCTCATCCACGGCGATGCCGCTTTCGCGGGCGAGGGCATCATCCAGGAAATCCTGAACATGAGCGAGCTGAAGGGCTATCGCGTCGGCGGCACCCTCCACATCATCCTCAACAATCAGATCGGCTTCACCACTTCGCCCCACGAGGGACGCTCCACCACCTATGCCACCGACGTGGCCAAGATGCTGCAGATCCCCATCTTCCACGTCAACGGGGAGGATCCCGAGGCGGTGGCCGCGGTGGTGAACCTGGCCATGGACTTCCGCCTGAAGTTCCGGCGGGACGTGGTCATCGATATGTACGGCTACCGGCGCCGCGGGCATAACGAGGGCGACGAACCGGCCTTCACGCAACCCCTGCTGTACCATACCATCGAGCGCCGCAAGAGCGTACGTGAAGGCTACCTGGATCATTTGCTGAAGCTCGGGGGCGTGACCCGCGAAGAGGCCGATCGCATCGCCGCAAAGCGCACGGAACAATTGGAAGATGAATTGACGGTGGCCCGCCGCAAGGAATACACGCGTACCGGGGAAGGGCCCAGCCGCGTTTGGAAGGGCTTTCTGGGCGGACCGGAAAGCGGCATCAAGGACGCGGACACCAGCGTGCCCGCGGAGCGCCTGACCGCGCTGATGGATAAGCTGACGCAGTTGCCCCGGGGCTTCCATGCCCATCCCAAGGTGGAAAAGATCCTCGAATTGCGCCGGGCGGCAGGGCGCGGCGAACGTTCCCTGGATTGGGCCAGCGCCGAAGCGCTCGCCCTCGCCAGCCTCGCGACCGAGGGCTATCGGGTGCGCATGTCCGGGCAGGACGTCCAGCGCGGCACCTTCAGCCAGCGCCATGCGGTCTTACACGATATCCTGGACGGCGGCGCCTATATGCCCCTAGGCCGCCTGGCCGGGGACCAAGGGCCCGTCGAGATCTACAACAGCCCCCTGACCGAGAACGGCGTCTTGGGCTTCGAGTACGGCTATAGCCTGGACATGCCCAAGGGCCTGACGCTTTGGGAGGCCCAGTTCGGCGACTTCGTGAACGTGGCGCAACCCATCATCGATCAATTCATCGCCAGCGCGGAAGAGAAATGGCGCCGGTTGTCGGGCCTGGTCATGCTTTTGCCCCACGGCTTCGAAGGCATGGGGCCGGAGCATTCCAGCGCGCGCCTGGAGCGCTTCCTGGCCATGGCCGCCGAGGACAATATCCAGGTGATGAACCTGACCACGCCGGCCCAATATTTCCATGCCTTGCGCCGCCAGATGGTGCGTCCCTGGCGCAAGCCCCTCGTCATCATGACCCCCAAGAGCCTACTGCGCCTGCCCGCGGCGGTTTCTCCCTTGGAAGATCTTTCCAAGGGCGGCTTCCAACGCGTCATCGGCGATGCCGTGGTGCGGCCGGACAAGACCAAGAGCGTGCTTATCTGCACCGGCAAAATCTATTACGAGCTCGCCGAAGAACGCGCCAAGTCCAAGCGCGAGGACGTGGCCATCCTGCGGCTGGAGCAACTCTATCCGCTGTCTACGCAAACCCTGGCCTCGGCCCTGTCCCCCTATGCCGAAGGCACGCCCGTGACCTGGGTCCAGGAAGAGCCCGAGAACATGGGCGCCTGGCGCTACCTGCGCGTGCGCTTCGGGGAACGCCTCTTGGGGCGCCACCCCTTCTGCGGCGTGCACCGCCCCGCCTCGTCGACGCCGGCTACGGGATCGGCGAGCAGCCATAAGCTGGAACAGAAGCAATTGATGGCGAAGGCCTTCGGGGAAGCGACCGGGGACGTGCAGGCGAAGGCGTTGAAGAATTCCCAAGTGGAGGGTTGAAAACCCTCAGCGGTTGCCGAACTATCCCGTGAAGCAGAACGAGCAACGAGAAGGGCCGCCCCGAAGGGGCAGCCCGTAGCGTCCGCTTGGATCCGGAGGCCGCCTCCTTGCTATCGGAGGAGCGCCATTCCGCGATTACGTATAAGCGGACGCAACTCCCGGCTTACTGCTACCATTGCGCAGGGGCCGGGTGCTGGGTTGACGTCGAATCATGGTTTGGACTGGCGGGGTTTCCCGAGCCCGCCGGGATTCCACCCGCGGGGGCCGTGGCCGTACCCGGGGCGTTACTCGAAGAATCTTTCGTCGGGGAGGCCGCCGAGCCCGCCGGCTGGGTCGAAGGCGCGCTACTCACCACCGGTTCATTGTACTCGCGTAACGCGTCCTTATTCAGTACTTGCAGTTCGGTGCGGCGATTAAGCTTGCGGCCCTCCGCAGTCGTATTGTCCGCCTTCGGCATCGATTCGCCGTAACCGCGCGCGGTCAGGCGAGCATCTAGCGAAGGAGCTTGGCCCACCATGTAGTTGCGTACCGACATGGCGCGCGCCTGGGAAAGGTTCATGTTGTAGGCGTCGCGGCCCACGTTATCGGTATGGCCCGCCACTTCGATACGCAGCTTCGGGTATTTGATCAGCATCTTGGAAAGCATGTCCAGGTAGGGTTTGGAATTGATGGAGATGTCGGACTTGCCGGTCTCGAAGTAGACCCCGCCCATCACCAGGCTGCCCGTGGAGAGTAGCTGGTTCTCCAAATCGCTACGCTTGGCGCGTTCCTGGGCCAAATTACTCTGGGCATCGGCCAGGGCCAGGGAATCCTGCCGGGCCTTGGCTGCCATGGCCAGCGAGTCCTGCTGCGCCTTCTGGCTCAACTGACCATTCTGAACCGTGATGTTGTTGATCTGGGAATTGGCATTGGCGGCCGCGATGGAATCGTCATGGGCCTTCTGCGCGGAGGCCACGGCCTGTGATTGCAGTCTTTCGCGTTCCCGGCTGGCGCGGATGGCTTCCCACTTCTCCTGGCGGCGCTTTTCCGCCCAGGTATCGAAACTAAAAGCGATACCGCCGAACAAGCGATAAGGCTCCAAGGACCGCAAGGCCACCTCGCTAGTGGGTCCGGTGCGATCGCGCGAAAGCGAGATGTCGCCGCCCAAGGTCAGGTTCATGCTGTACATGCTGCGGAACTGGACGGAAGGCGTAAGCCAAAGCGGATCGGTCTGGAAGTTGACGTCGCTCAAGGCGGTGCGCGAATGCAACTCCAGGCCCAACGCGGCCATGGGGACGTTCACCTGCAAGCCGGTGGCCAAAAGCAGCAACGGATCCACCCCCGACTGCATCGAGGTGGCCACGCCCTCGTTGAAATGCATCTTCAAGGACGTGGCTTCGCTGCCCGCTACCAGGGTCTGCATCAGCGTGCCCCGGAAGTCCAAGCCGGTCCTGGTCTCGAAGTAGTTGTAGCCCTGGGCGTAATTGCTATCGATGGGGTTTTTGGACAGGCCGTTGATCACCGCCAATTGCGCGCCCATGCGGATGGGCGCCGTGGGCGTGAAGGGAAGCGTCCCTTGGATTCCGCCTTGGAGGGTACCCAGGCCCGAACCTTGCGGCCCGCGGTAGTTCTGGGTTCCCCAGGCGGTAAGGCTGGCGAAAATGTCCCATTGCCGGCTGATACCATAGGCAACCGATCCGATGCCGGTGAAGATGTCGGCCTTAGCGTTAGGCGCACCCGCGTAGGTGCGCTGCTGGCGGTACCAGGGCCCGTTCAGCCCCAGCACCAAGCGGCCTTCGCCCAAAGCTTCCGCCGAGGAAGTCTGGGGCAGGCCGCGGGTGGCCTGCATGGTGTTGGTGGGTTGGATCATCTCCACCGTCGTGGTGTCTTCGATATGCTCGATGACGGGGGGATCGATCTGGGCGTGCGCCGGGACGGCCGACAGCGCGGCCCAGGCGGCGAAAACGGGGATCGAGAGAATAGGGATCGATTTAAACTTGAGCGCCGTCATGCTTGCCTCCTCGCGCCCCATCGACCCTGAAAATTGGTCGCCCTAAAGGATGGCGCACCTTTGAACAGAAAAACCACTTTTCGCGGGGAGGGCGCAACTCGCGTGAAATTGGATGAAAACGTAAGCGGCGGTCCTCCGGTTCAGGTGGATAAAGGGAGTCATGGGTCCCGGCGGGTAAAGGGAGTCCGGCGAGGAAATGCAACCGCTCCCCAGGGTGGACACGACGCGAAGGAACACGGTAAACTCGTGGAATACGACCGCGTAAGGACCAAACCGCTTCGAAAATTTTATTTTTGCGGGGATCACGGACAGGAGCATTCATGGCAATCGAACTCGTCGTGCCCAAGGTGGGCGAATCCATCACCGAGGTCCAGATCGTGAAATGGCTCAAGGCCGAAGGCGATGCCGTGGATCGGGATGCCAACCTCGCCGTGATCGAGACCGATAAGGCCACGGTGGAACTTCCCTCCCCGGTGGCCGGGGTGCTCGGGAAAATCCTCAAAGGCGATGGCGCCACCGCCAAGGTCGGAGAGGTGATCGGCTACCTGGAAGAAGGGGCCGGTAAGGCTTCGTCCGCCGTCCCGAACGGCGAAACCCGCCCGGAGGCCAAGTCCGGTTCGGCCGTGTCCTTCGGCCCGGAGACCGGCAAGGTCGCCATCATCAAGAAGGAAGAGCGGGCTTCCACGCCGCCTCCCGCGCCCGCCGCAAGCCCAGCCCCGCAGGCCCCCGTGAATCGCCCCGTCGAACCGGTCCCTCGCGCAGGCGAGCCCATCGTCATGCCCGCGGCGGCCCGGGCCCTGGCCGAAAGCGGCCTCAAAGCCCACGACGTCCCCGCCAGCGGTCCCGGCGGCCGTTTGCTCAAGGAAGACGTGATGCGCCAAGCCGAAGCGCTCGCCTCCGCCCCCCGGCCCGCCGCGCCGTCGGCGCAAGCCTTGTCTACCGCGGGGGCCCGCGACGAAGAGGCCGTGCCCATGAGCATGCTGCGCCGCCGCGTGGCCGAGCGCCTGGTGCAGGCCCAGCAGACGGCGGCCCTGCTTACTACCTTCAACGAAGTCGACATGACCGAGATGCTGGAGCTGCGCAAGCGGCACCAGGACGCTTTCACCAAGAAATATGGCATTAAGCTGGGCATCATGTCCTTTTTCGTGAAGGCCTCCATCGAAGCACTTAAGCTCGTCCCCCAGATCAATGCGGAGATCCGCGGAAACGAGATCATCTACAAGCGTTATTACGACGTCGGCGTAGCCGTTGGGGGCGGCAAAGGGTTGGTCGTGCCCATCCTCCGCAACGCCGAACGCATGTCCTTCGCCGAGGTGGAACTGGCCATCGCCGATTTCGGTAAGCGCGCCCAGGCCAACGCCCTCAAGCTCGAGGAGTTGCAGGGCGGAACCTTTACCATCAGCAATGGCGGCGTGTATGGATCATTGCTGTCTACGCCCATCGTGAACCCGCCCCAGAGCGGGGTGTTGGGCATGCATGCGACCCAGGATCGCCCGGTCGCCCGCAACGGGCAAGTGGTCATCCGCCCCATGATGTACGTGGCCCTGACTTACGACCACCGCATCGTGGACGGACGCGAAGCGGTGACCTTCCTTAAAAGGATTAAGGATACCTTGGAGGACCCGGCCCGCATCCTGCTCGAAGTCTGACCATCGGCGGAAGCGGATTTCCGGATGAACTGGTAATCGGCGTTCCCGCCCTTCCGCTGACCTCCCGAAAATGAAATATCTTTCGGACATGGAAGATACCGCTTTCGACGTCATCATCATCGGCGCGGGCCCGGGCGGATACGTGGCCGCCATCCGCGCGGCGCAACTGGGTTTCAAGACCGCATGCGTGGAGAAGGAAGACCTGCTCGGAGGCACGTGCCTGCGCATCGGTTGCATCCCCTCCAAGGCCTTGCTGGAAGCCAGCGAGAAGTTCCGCGAGGCCAAGGATTCCCTGGGCCGCTTCGGCGTGAAGGTGGGCCCGGTCTCCCTCGATCTGCCGGCCATGCTCCAGCACAAGGACAACGTGGTCAAGGCCAACACCAAGGGCATCGAAGGGCTGTTCAAGAAGGGTAAGATTACCCGCGTGCTCGGGCACGGAAGGATCTCCGGGCCGGGAACGGTGTCGATTGACGCGGGTCCGGGGAAAACCGCGACGACCTTGACGGCGAAACATATCATCCTGGCCACCGGCAGCAAGGTGGCCATGCTCCCGGACGTGAAGCCGGACGGCAAGGCCATCGGCACGTCCACAGAGGCCCTCGCCTACGACAAGGTGCCCAAGCATCTGGTCGTGATCGGCGCCGGGGCCATCGGCCTGGAACTCGGCTCGGTTTGGGCGCGCTTGGGGGCCAAGGTCACCGTGCTCGAATACCTGAACCGCATCCTACCCGGGATGGATCTGGAAACGGCGACGCAAGCGCAGTCGGCCCTGGCCAAGCAAGGACTCGATTTCAAGCTGGGCACGAGGGTGAAGTCGGCGAGGACCATCGTGGACGCCGAAGGCGAAGGCGCCTTGGTGGAATGCGAAGGCATCGATCCCATTCGTTGCGACAAGGTGCTGGTGGCCGTGGGCCGCGTGCCTAACACCGAGAACCTGGGGCTGGAAACCGTGGGCATCCAGGTGGACGGCCGCGGCCGCATTCCCGTCGATGAGAAGTTCGCCACCTCGGCCCCGGGCATCTACGCCATCGGCGACGTGATCCCGGGCGTCATGTTGGCCCACAAGGCCGAAGAGGAAGGTATCGCCTGCGCCGAGAACCTGGCCGGCAAGCATGGGCACGTGAACTACAATGCCATCCCCAACGTGGTCTACACCCATCCCGAAGTGGCTTCGGTGGGCAAGACCGAGGAAGAACTCAAGGCGGAGGGAATCGCCTATAAGAAGGGTTCCTTCCCGTTCCTGGCCAACGGGCGCGCCCGCGCGTTGGCGCAGACCGAAGGCAAGGTGAAGGTGTTGGCGGACGCGACGACCGACCGCATCCTGGGCGTCCACATCGTGGGCGCGCGGGCGGGCGACCTCATCGCCGAAGCGGTTGTGGCGATGGAATTCGGCGCGAGCAGCGAGGACCTGGCGCGCACCTCGCATGCGCATCCCACCCTGGCGGAGGCCTTGAAGGAGGCGGCGCTCGGCGTGGAGGGAAGATCAATCCACATCTAGGGCCCCGGCCGCGGCGGCGCTTACCACCAGGAATATGGGTCCTGGGGTTCGGCTCCCTTTTCATGGACACCTCCTCGGAGCTCGTCCATAGCCTGCTGCCGCTCTACATGTCCACCACCCTCGGCGCCAGCGTGGCCTTGATCGGCCTAGTCGAAGGCATCGCCGAGGCGACCGCCCAGATCACCAAGATCTTTTCCGGCGCCCTCAGCGATTTCCTCCGCCGCCGCAAGTTCCTGGTCGTTCTCGGCTATGGGCTCGGGGCCTTCTCCAAACCCGTTTTCCCCTTGGCCAATTCCATGGCGTGGGTGATGGCCGCGCGTTTCACCGACCGCGTCGGCAAAGGGATCCGCGGCGCGCCGCGGGACGCCCTGGTGGCCGATCTGGTCCCGCCCGAACAGAGGGGGGCGGCCTATGGGCTGCGCCAAGCATTGGATTCTGTCGGCGCCTTCCTCGGGCCCGTGCTGGCCGTGGCCTGCATGGCCTGGTTCGCCGGGAATCTAAAGGCCACCTTATGGGTCGCATTCATCCCCGCGCTTATCGCGGTCACCCTGTTGGCGGTCGGGATCCGGGAACCGGACCGGGCGGTCCAGGAACTGGACCGGGCGCGATTGGCTGCGGGCGGAAAAAGCGGGTCGGACCCGGTGTCAGCCGGCTTCACGGCCTTCCGGCGCCTGGGCCCCCGCTTTTGGATGGTCGCCCTGCTCGGCGTCGTCTTCTCCCTGGCCCGCTTCAGCGAAGCCTTTCTGGTGCTGCGGGCCCAAAGCGTCGGCCTCGCCATGGGCCGCGTCCCCATCGTCATGATCGTGATGAACGTCGTGTACGCCGCCGCGGCTTACCCTGCGGGCGCGGCTTCGGACAAGATGAGCAAGCGCAGCTTGCTGATGCTTGGACTGGTCGTTTTGATCGCCTCCGACCTGATCCTGGCCAAAGCGGCCTCCCCGATGCAGGTTTTCCTGGGAGCGTTGCTCTGGGGCTTGCATATGGCCCTGACCCAGGGGCTTTTCTCGAAATTGGTCGCCGATGCCTGTCCCGCGGACTTGCGGGGATCCGCCTTTGGCGCGTTCAACCTGATCGGCGGCCTGGCCTTGCTGGCGGCCAGCGTATTGGCGGGGGCCTTATGGGAACATTTCGGGCCCGAGGCGACGTTCCTGGCGGGAGGCGCTTTCGCCGCCGTATCGGCCTTAGGGTTGCTTGTCTATAGGCCGGGGGTTTCCGGTCCGAGGGTTTCGGGAGGCTGATAACGGCCCGCAACAGGAGGGCCAGACGAGGGTCGACAAGGCGGGAAAATGAGAATAGGTTCTATTCCCATGTCCCTCGTTTATCGCATCGTCATCACCGACATCGACGGAACCCTCCTCGCCGATGACGGCAGCCTGCCACCGGATAATCGCGCGGCCTTGGCCCACTGCCGCGCCCGGGGCGTGCGCACTTGCCTGGCCACCGGGCGCCGCTGGACCACTTGCCGCCGCCTGCTCGATCGCCTCGATCTGACCGGGCTCATCGATTACTGCATCCTGAACAACGGGATGATGGTGAAGGAAGTGGCCGGCGATCGCACCCTGTTCCGCCGCGACTTCCCATTGGATCTACTGCTGCGGACCGCGGAACGGCTCAACGCCGCCGGACTCGATCCCATCGTCCTCGGGCATAATCCCGACGGCGCCACCACCGACGTCTTCCATCGCCAAGATTGCCTCCTCAACGGGGACTTCGTCGCCAAGAACGCCGGCCATGAGCGGCGCGTCTCGGAGTGGCGCGAGCTGGAAGGCGAACACTTGGTGGAGCTGGTGCTGATCGGGGAGCGCGCCGACCTCGAGTCCGCCGCGGCGCGACTCGCGGGCCTGGAAGTGGAAACCGCCATCCTGCGGAACACCTATTATCTCGAATACATGTTGGAGATTACCCCCAAGGGCGTTTCGAAATTGCTCGGCGCGGACGAATTGCTGGGCCATCTGGGCCTCTCTCGTCATCAGGCCCTGGCCATCGGCGATTCGAACAATGATTTGGCGCTGCTCGGGGGCATACCGATGTCCATCGCGGTGGCCAATGCCGATCCGCGCGTGCTGGCCGTAGCCCGGGAGGTCACGGCCAGTAATGCGGAAGCCGGATTCGCCCAAGCCATCCGGAGGCATATCCCGGATTTCCGCGGCTGGGACGGGACCTGAGCGGTTACAAAGTCCCCGGAAAGTTTCTCGAGTAATGCGGTAGTGCGCGTAGGATAAACAAGGACGAGAGGGAGACGTCAAACGGCTCACCAAGGAAGCAGGCGAGAATCCAATTTGAACTTTTTTGCGGATGAGATTTTAATCTCACGATATGAGGGATGCAGAGGATTCAGCAGATAGTTGAATTCGATATCCACAATAACGCTGGGAACCTTTAATACCGGTGACTCACTCGAAGCAATCCATTCGTCCCCGAAATACTGTGTTGAGGATGGGGCGGGATCTCCTTTCCAATTTGTAGGAATCGAACTTCCCGATGGAGTCTTGATCAATTTTTCATCGAAGTCCAATTCGAAATAGACATATTTCTCACGAATCACTTTTTCAGACTTTAAGTGCGCTAGTATTTCGACAATTGCCAAAGAAAGATGGCTTGCCGTATAAACCATCGCTGTTCCAACGCTATTCCACCTGCCCCCATACTTTTTTGCGCCTTCGCCATCAAAAGCAGTTCCGCTGTGCTTTCCTTTTGTAATTCGATAAGCTTTTACGCTCAAGAAAAAACTCCATGCTCAAGGCGGCCGATTAACATTTCAACCTCCTTTGCGCCGGGTTCGGTGTCGGAATAATTCAAAGGCGAGGAACCACCTAGTGCCTTGTTTGGCTCCTTAAACCATTGTCGAGCTAATCGTTTGTCCTCGAATAACTCCAGAGCCATGTCAAACAATCTCCCGATCCTTAATAGTCTTTCCGATTCATCTGTTTGCAACTTTCCTTGTTTTTTGCGGCGCGATAAAGTTCGTGGCGCAATATTCACGGTTGATGCAAGTTCACCCGCAGGCACATCCATTATTTTCTGCAACTTTTCAAAGGATGAAATGGGTAGGCCTGATTTCAATGCCTTAATAATCGAAGCCTTGTTGTTCGACGTTAACCCTACGGATTGACCAATCACTTTTACATGCTTGTAAGGAATTAATCGGACGCCAATTCTGGTTTTCAAAAATGAAGTTGGTCGCTTTCCGGCTCCAGAGCTTTGGCTCTTTGTTTTTTCCGCGACTGCTTTCGTTGAACCATGGGCCATTTGATACCCCTCCGCCATTTTGCCAATTTAAATCGGCCACTTGGCTAAAATAACTTTCTTGCATTATTTTGACAGCTTTCGAATAAATTGACAAGGCCATTTTAAGCCCCGAAGTCGCCAGCTTTCGAAATTGAGTGCTTTTTGGTGAGAGGGTAGGAACATCGAAACTCAAGGGTTAGAACCCAGTCTGGAGCTTATAACTTAATGAGAATTCGGCTGCGACCGGGCCCAAACCGCTTGCCACGAACAAAGCATGCAGAGCACGATGCCGAATCCGGCCAGCGCGGGCATCAGTCCGAAACGATCGGAAAGGAACCCCAAACCCACGCTCGGCAATCCGAAGCCAAGATAAGCGAGGACGAAATACCCGGACACCGACCGGGCGCGATGGGCCGCGCCCCGGAGGGAAAGCTCGGCGAGACCCCCCAAGTAAGTGAATCCGTAGCAGGCCGCTCCCGCCAACGCTGCGCCCGCAAGCACGAACGCCATGCCGCCCGTCCATGCCCCGTAAAGCAGGGAGCCGTATCCGACCGGCAGGAGCAATGCCCCTAGGAAGAGGGCCTTGCGGGGATGCATCCGGCGCGCCCAGGGCTGGACGGCGACTCCCGTGCCGTTCACCAGGAACAAGGCGTGCCCGGCCCACGCGGACAGCCCATGGCGGGCCAATTGCGCCGGCATCAGGGAGATGACCACCCCGGTCACCGCCCATGCCAAGGTGATGGTCAAGCCGATAGGAACGCTCCCCTTCGGAAAGTGGGGAAGCCGGAGCCAACCGGCGCCTTGAAGCCCTTCCGGCCGGCCGGAAGTCCGATCGGGACGCATGGCCGACAGCATCGCGATGCAGAGGGCGGCCGCGGCGACGTGGATGGGGTAACTTACGGGTTTCAGGGTGATGCCGAAGAGAAGCAAGGTTCCCGTGAATACGGCGCCGCCTCCGAACCCCAGTGAGGTGGCGATGGCCACGTAGACCGCGGAGCGGCGCACGGCTTCCGGTCCGCGCAACGCTTCCGCGAGGTAGGCCGACCCCGCGCCCATGCTCAAGCCGACTCCCAGGCCCTGCAGGACGCGCGCCACGAACAGGAGCCGCATGCCGGGTTCCCAAATCATTAGGCCCGTGGCGCACATGGCGGCCGAAAGTCCCGCGAGCAGCACGGGTTTGCGGCCCAGGCGATCGGAAATGCCGCCGAAGAAGAGCAGGCTGGGAAGGAGCCCGGCGATATAGGTCGCGAACATGAGGGTGGTCATGCCGTTCCCGTAGCCCGCGCGCGAGGCGTAGGCATGGTACAAGGGCATCTCGAGATTCACCGCGCCTGTCACCAGGAAAAGCGCGAATACCGTGACGACCGAGTCGAATGCGCGGTAGGGCGGGCCTGGCCGCATTCAGCCGGCCGCCAGCGGCCGCAATGCCTTAACCCGCTCGGGCCCCCCGGCCGCGAACACGCCATCGCAACCCTCCGAAGCCAGGCCCTTAAAGGCCACCTCGTCGGCGGGCGCGGAGAGATGATCCCCATGAAGTAAAAGCAGGGGGCCGGTCCCGTCCTTGCCGCGCGTCGCTTCGGGATAGGCGGGCCAAGCTGCGCGCGCCGCGGATAAGGGTTTGGGGGTATAGTCGGAAGCCAGGCCCAGGTGCACGATCAGCGCGTCGCAGCCGGCCCCGGCGCAAGCGGCGGCGTCTTCCGGGGCGCAGGCGAATCCCACGGTGAAGAAGCCGGCCGCATGGGCGGCCCGCAGAAAAGCGATCTCCGACGCTACCCCCAATCCGGCGGACTCCAGTTCGGCGCGGAAGAAACCGTCCACCTGCCCCAAGGTCGGGAAGTTGGCGATCCCTTCCAGCCCGGCCGCCCGCCAGGCCGCGAAGGCCGGGCCGGGCAGCAAAAAAGGATCGGAACCGCAGGCGCCCATGGCCATCGGGCAAGGCGCGCACAATTCCGCGAGGCGCGGTAGCCCCAAGGCGGCGGCCTCGTTGGCATTGCCCAAAGGCGCCAGCGCCGCCAGCATCCCCGTATCACCGCCTGCCTCGGGGGTGAAACCGGGATGGTAGAGGATCAGGTCGGGGGCCAAGGCCAGGCAGGCCTCGGCCTCGGTCGCCGAGGCGCACGCGGCGGCGAGGAGGAGTTCGCCTCGGCGGCGCTTATCCCGCCAATATTCCACGCGGGGCGATACACGTACCATACAGGTTACCTCAGGAAAATCCGCCCGGCCCCAGCACCTCTTCCAGCGAGGCCAAGGCGGCGCGGGCGAAGCCCGGATCGTTGATGTGGAAGGGAACCCGCCGCACGTTGCGGAGGGCCGTCGGCCGGATTTCCTTTTCCAGGGTCCGGAACAAGGCCTCGTCCGCCTCGGGGTCGCGGAACGGCTGCCCGGGAGCGTCCAGGGCGGAGATCCCGCCTTCCGGCAAAAGTATCACGCATGGGCCCGACCCCAGGTTCAGGCGCGCGGCCATATGCCTCGCGAAAGCCTCGTTCTCCTCGGCGTTGGTACGCATGAGCGTAACCAGAGGGGTATGCGCATACAGCTGGCGATGCCGGAAGCGGGCGGGGATGCTGGGGCGCGGGCCGAAATTGGCCATGTCCAGCGCGCCCACGCTCACCACCGCGGGAACGTCATGCGCCGCGATGGCGTCGAAGCGGCCGGGAGCGGCGGGGAAGATCCCGCCCAACAGTTCATCGGCGACTTCGGTGGTGGTGAGATCCATCAACGCGCGGAAGGCGCCTTGGGCGGCCAACTCCTCGAGGGCGGCACCGCCGGTGCCTACCGCATGGAAGGCCACGCCTTCCCATCCCTTGGCTTCCAAGGCGGTCCGGATTTGATCGACGCAGGCGGTGGTGACGCCGAACATGGTGAGTCCCACGGCGGGGGCCACGGGAACGGCCACGGCGGCCCCGCGCGCGAGGCCGGCGGCGGCGAAGGCGGCGTTGCGCAAGGCCGGCCGGGTGAGGAAGTTCAGGCCCGCGATGTCCGCCACCGGGAAGAGCATGCACAGATCGGATGTATCCACGTAGGCGCGGATGTCACCGCTGGCCAGGGTTGAGACCATCACCTTGGGCACGCCGCGCGGCAAAGCACGCAGCGCCGGGGCGATGAGGGCGGTGCCCTCGCTGCCGCCCAGGCCGACCGCGCCCTGCAGCCTGCCGGCGGACCATTCCGCGGCCAGGTAGTGCGAAAGCGCCTCGCCCATGGCGCGCATGACCGGTTCGCGATCGCGTTCTGAGAAGACCGGCACGTGGCCGTCGGGATGATGCGCGGCCACCTGCTCGCGGTTCACGTCGGGGACGATGCGGGGCGGGCCCTTCAGGCTGACGTCCACCAGTACGGCCTCGGCGCCCGCTTCCTTGAGCGCACGGCCCAGGTAGGCCAACTCCAAGCCCTTGCTATCGAGGGTGGCGATGGCATACACGCGCGGCGCGTTCACCCGGCCTCCAGCCAGGCATAGAAGGTCTTACGCGTCACCCCCAAGGCCGCGGCGGCCCGGCTCTTATTGCCGGCATGGGCGGTCAAGGCGCGGCGCGCGGCTTCGCGCCGGTCCTTGGGGCCGTCTCCCGCGGGAAAGGCCCCGAAAGGCGCGGAGGGCAAAGGCTCCGCGACGGCAAACGCCCCCCGATTGCCCACGGGTTCGGCCGCGAAATCCTTGCCCTCCAACAGCATGCCGTCTTCCAACAAGGCGGCTTGGGTGAGCACGTGGTGGAGTTCGCGCACGTTCCCGGGCCAGGCGTGCCTGCGGAGGCGGGCCAGGAAACGCGGGGTAACTCCTGAGATACGTCGGCCCAGCAGGGTTTGCAACCGCGCGAGCGCGTCTTCGATGAGGAGCGGCAAATCCTCCAGCCGCTCGCGCAGGGGCGGCACCCGCACCGTCACGTTATTGAGGCGATGATAAAGATCGGCGCGAAAGCGCCCTTGCTCCACCAGCCGCCCCAGGGGCTGGTTGGATGCGGCCACGACGCGTACGTCCACGGGAATCGGCCGCTCGCCGCCTACGCGCGCGATCTCGCGCTGTTGCAGGGCGCGCAGCAAGGCCACCTGCCCGTGGGGCGAGAGGTCGGCGACCTCGTCGAGGAAGAGCGTGCCATGCTGCGCCAGCTCGAACTTACCCAGGCGGCGGCGATCGGCGCCGGTGAAGGATCCTTTTTCATGCCCGAAAAGCTCGCTCTCCAGGAGCTTGTCGGGTATGGCGCCGCAATTGACGGTGACGAAGGGATGCGTGGCGCGCCGGTTATGCTGATGCAGCTGGATGGCGACCAGCTCTTTGCCCGCGCCCGATTCCCCCTCGATATAGGCGCTAACGTCGAAGGGAGCCACCCGCTGGATGATCTGGAACAGCTTCTGCATGGCCGGGCTACGCCCCAGGATGGGCCCCAAGCCCGGGAGCGAGCGCTTGCCTTCGGGGAAACCGGCGGAAGCCCCCCGGGACTGGTTGATGACGCCTTTAAAGCGCCGCACCGTGGCATCCAGGATCCCCCCCACCGGCAACCGCTCGAAAACCGATCCGCCGGCGAAACCGTCCAACGGGCAGTAGCGCAGCAGTTCTTCTAGGTCATCGGGCTCGGTGACCGCGCCGCCGAACACCAGGCAGCGGGGACGGCGCCCTCCCTTACGGGCCGCGTCGAGCATGGCGTTCAGCGCGGCCTGGTTCAGTTGCAGCATGTCCCGCGTGGCATGCACGTCCTCGAACTGCCGGGTAAGCCCTAAATGCAGGATCAAGGTGCCGATGCCGGCCTCGGCGAAAATGCGCGCTTCCTCCGGATTGAAGACGAAGCCGAAGGCGGCGAACCCCTCGGATTGGGCCGCCCGTAAGAGCGCGATCTCGGCGGTCACGCCCCGGCCGGCCTTCTCCCAGGCGGCGCGGAGGCATCCGTCCAGGAATCCCGCCGCCGGCCAATTACAAACCCCATGCACGCCCAATGCGCGATAGGCCTGCCACAGGGCGGCCGGAGGATACGCCGCATCGCCCGGCGCGGCTGCGGCCACCACCGGAATATGGTTGGACGCGGCGGGCAGGATATGCTCGCGCAAGAGCTTCAAGGTCTGGGAATTGGAATTCCCGAAGGGCAGAAAAGAAGGCAAGGATCCATGGCCTAGATTGCGATAGACCCCGGCGTTCAAGGCCAAGAGGAAATCCGCCCCCGCTTCGATCGCACTGCGCGCGACCTGTCCGGAACCTGCCGCCACCGCCAGGATGGGCCCACCCGCGCCCTGTGTATATCCCGTATCCATGTTTGGATACTAGAGTAAAACCGGCATGGCTTTTCCGCATGGCATTCTTCGAAAAGCAAAGGTAGGGAAGGGAAGGGCGAGCCGCGAATCGACACGGGCCGGTTCGTCAAGGGTGGGGCTTAAGCGAACCAGATTATGGCCCGTGCCGATTTTATCGGTCGCGGCGGATCAAGCTGGGTCAAGGATCGGCACGGGCTCAGTTCGTAGAGGGTGGGGCTCAAGCGAACTTGTTGCTAACCCGTGCCGATTTACCCTTGCACCTTTGGCCGGCCCTTTGGGCCGACCGATGCGGAAAATTTATTGCAAGGGACGTGCCATGCACGCTGGGCTCAAGAAGACCGGAATTCATCCTGAAAGAGGCCCCGCGGGCCGCACGGTTTTACTTCTGTTTACCGGGACAGTGTTTACCCTATAAACAGTTTCGCATTACCGGGTGCCGCCCGCATTCGGGTCGCGACGGACGGAATCGGGAACGCGGCCATTGCCCTTGATTGCGGTTCCGGGCGCGTGGTTTCCGCCCAACAATTCGCGCACCTTTTCGAGCAAGGACGCGGGCGGAAAAGGCTTGTTCATGAATGCGGTCTCGCCGTCCAGAACGCCATGATGCAAGATGGCGTCGTCGGTATAACCCGATATGAAGAGCACGCGAATGGAGGTTCGCTTGCGGGACAACCGCTCAGCCAATTCACGGCCGCCCATCCCGGGCATCACCACGTCGGTGATCAACAGGTGGATTTCCCCCGCATAACCCTCGGAAGCCGCCAGCGCCTCGTGACCGTTACCGGCTTCGATAACCGTGTATCCTTGCGCCCCCAGCAATTGCCTGAGGAAAACCCGCACCGAGGCTTCATCCTCGGCCACGAGCAAGGTTTCCTTGCACGCCTCCCGGGACGGATGCAGGGTATGCAGCCCATCGCCGTCTTCGTTCGCATCCCCCACCGCCACGGGGAACAGGACATCGAAGGTCGAGCCGCGCCCCGGCGAGGATTGTACCCCGATATGGGCGCCCGATTGTTGCACGATGCCGTAGACGGTGGAAAGACCCATGCCCGTCCCCTTCCCCACCGCCTTGGTCGTAAAGAAGGGCTCGAAGATACGCGCCTTCACCTCTTCGGACATGCCCACGCCCGAGTCGCGCACGCTCAAGACCACGTAATGCCCCGCGGGGACATTGCCCATGTTGGGATCGCGGCGTCCGTCGCGGCGTTCATGCCGCGTGGAGATCTCCAGGCGCCCGCCCATGGGCATGGCGTCGCGCGCGTTCAGGGCCAGGTTCAGGATCACCTGCTCCACCTGGCTGGGATCGGCCTTGATACTGGGAAGCTGCGGCTCCAGGCGGCAGACGTGCTCGATGTCCTCCTGCAACAGGCGCTTCAGCATGCCCGCCATGCCTTCCACGATGCGGTTCACGTCCACCAGGCGGAAGGCCATGATCTGCTGACGGCTGTAAGCCAATAGCTGATTGGTGAGCGCCGCCGCGCGTTGGCCTGAGCGGAGGATTTCGGAGAGCCCCAGGTGCAGGGCGTTCCTATCGTGCAGTTGCCCCATCAAGAGCTCGCTATAGCCGTTAATGGCGGTGAGCATATTGTTGAAATCGTGGGCGATGCCGCCGGCCAGCTTGCCGATAGCCTCCATCTTCTGGGCCTGCAACAGGGTTTCCTTGCCCAGGCGCAGGTCCTCTTCCACCTGTTTGCGATCGCTGATGTCCATGGCCGCGCCGATGAGTCGTACGGGCCGGCTTTCGCGATCCCGGAAGACTTTGGCGCGCGTATACATCCAGCGGAGGCCGCCCTCGGGCCGAAGCACGCGGAATTCCATTTCGCAATCGTTGCCGGTCTCCACGGCCCAGGCCACGGTATCCCGGAAGGCGCGGCTATCTTCCGGATGGATGCGGGCGATGAAGGATTCCAGGCAGGCGCCCAAGGTCCCGTCCATCAGCCCCAGGAATTCGTGCAGGCGCGGCGAAGCCAGGAACCGATCGGAGCGGATGCCCCATTCCCAGGCCCCGATCTTGCCCGAGTCCAGCGCCAAGCGCAAGCGCTCTTCATTCTCGCCGAGGGTGAATAAGGTGCCGCGCAACTGGTACTGCCTTTGGCGAGCGCGCTGGGCCATCTTGAGGATGGAGAGCAGGGTCATCTGGCGGAAGGGCCGCTCCAGGAAGGTGACGTTGCCCGAGGGCGCGAAAGCGTTCAGGGTGTTGAGGCGGGCTTGGTTGAGCTCGCCGCTGCCGGTTAGGATCACGATGGGGATATCGGACCATGGGGGCTGGCGCGCGATGGTTTCCTGGAGGCGGGGCAGCTCGGTAACGCTCAAGCCTTCTTCGGCCAAGAGCAGCACCCCTACGCCTTCCGTCATTTCCCCGAGCACCTCTTCCAAGGTGCGGCAGGCGTGGGCCGGGAATCCCGCGCTGCGGAGGACCGAGCAGGCGATTTCGGAATCGCGTCCGATAGGCGCCAGCACCAGGATACGATCGTCCCGAACCGCCATGTTAGCGTGAACCCTCCGGGGCCGCTGAAAGGATGGCGTCGGCGCTGCCGATGTAATCGGGCACGCCTTTCAGCACGCCCCTGAATTCCTTGAGCGGCTCCCCGACCACCAGGCGTCCTTCGCGGACGGCGAATTCGCGGATGGCGTTCTCATGGAAGCCGCTGCGTTTCTTGATGACCGAGATGGCCTTTTTCAAGAGGCCCCCGAATTCGAAATAACGGAGCAGGATAACGGTATCGGCAAGGTAGGTGAGATCGGCCGGGGTATGCATTTCCCCCAGGAAGCCGTGTTGGGCCATGACCAGGATGGAGGCCACGCCGCGCTGGCTCAGATAGGCCAATAGCTCGTGCAATTGCAAGAGCAGGAACTTTTCCTCGGGCATGGCATTCAGATAGCCGTTGAGGCTATCGACGATAACCACCTGGAAGCCTTCCTTATCGGACATATCGCAAATGGAGTGCGCCATTTCCCCGGGCGAGATTTCGGCAGCGTCCAGATGCCTCAGTACGATATTCCCGGCGCGGATCTGCTCATGCATGCGCATACCCAGGTCCTCGGCGCGCTGCACGTAAGTATGCAGGTTCTCATCGAAGAGCAGGATGATGACGCGCTCGCCGCGCTCGGCGGCGCTGACGGCGTAATGGGAGGCGATACTGGACTTGCCCGCGCCCGCCGGCCCGATGATGAGCGACCCCGTGCCCCGCTGGATGCCGCCGCCCAGCAGATCGTCCAACTCGGGAATCCCGCTGGGGATGGGATTCAAGGAGGCCGGAATGGCGGGTTTGGTGGACACCTTGAGACGGGGGAAAACCGCCAGGCCGCCGGTCACGATGGAGTAATCGTGGCAACCGCTTTCATATTTCATGCCGCGCATCTTGACGACGGAAAGCTGCCGCCGCTCGGCGCCGAATTCGGAGACCATGCGCTTCATGGCGATAACCCCATGGGCGATGCTTTGCACCAATTGCCCGGGCTCGCCCGGGCCCCGATCCTCCAGGAAAATGACCGTGGCGCCCTTGCGGGCGAAGTAATGCTTGAAAGCCAGCATCTGGCGGCGGTAATGCAAGGCATCGTGGGCCAACAGGCGGAACTCCGAAAGCGAATCGATGGCCACCCGATCCGGAGCCGATCGATCGATGCGTTCTTGCACCTGGCGCACGGTCTGCATCAGCTCCACCTCGGAAGGATGGAACAGGGTATTGGGGGACTCGACCATGCTTTCCTGATCGGCCGCGGTCAATTCCAAAAGCTCGATCCCGTCCAGGTTCCAGCCGTGGGAGTCCGCCACCGCCTCTAGTTCGTTCTTGGTTTCCGAAAGGGTGATATACAGCCCCTTCTCCCCCGCCAGCGCCCCTTCCAGCAGGAACTGCAAAGCCAAGGTGGTTTTCCCTACGCCGGGATCCCCCTGCACCATATAAAGGCGATGCCGGGGAAATCCCCCATGGAGGATATGATCGAGGCCGATAATTCCGGTTTTGCAAAGTTCGGTTTCCAGAACGGGCATGCAGTCTCCATGAATTTGCCGAGAGCCGAATCCGGCCGGAAAAGCCATTCGCCTTCCCATTAGTGTGTTTTCCGAAGATAATTTTCTGCCGAAAAGGGGAAAGAATATTCTAGCGGGGGGACTGCTAAAACACTGTTAAACAGGTGCTTAATCGGGCTTTTGAGGCGGGTTAACCGGGCCGGGATTGAGGGGAATCCCCCGCGGGCGCCAAGCGCAGGACCTGGGCCGAGGCCACCGACAAAAGGCAAGCGGCCAGGAAGTACCAGAATCCGGATTCCAATTGCGCCGAGACCCCCGCGGCCGATCCCGCCGCCAGGTATGCCAGGAAAATCCCCATCACGAATACGTCCGCCATGGACCATTTGCCGATGAGGCTGACGAATCGATGGGCGAGGCGGCGGCCGGGAGCGCGCCGTAAGGCCAGGACGTAGAGCAGGGCCAAGGCTTTGGCGCAAGGCACGATCACGCTGAACAGCAGGATCAGGCCCGCCACCAGCAGGTTACCCGTATCGTAAAGGTTACGTACGGTGCCGAGGATGCTGCGGGTCTGGTGATAGATGGCCACCTTGCCCAGGAAAGGCAGGACGGGCGCGATATCCAAGGTGAGGGCGGGCCGCGACAGTCCCGGCGCCAGGCAGGCGAAAGAGGCCAGGATTAATACCAAGGCCGCGGAATTCCGGAGGTTCGGCATCGCCCCAAATTAATTAATTTGCCCGCAGCGCCCGGCCGGGCGCGCCGAGAGGGATCCATGCAGACATCCAAGGACTTGGTCACCTGCTCCGTGTGCGGACGCCAGCTACCGCGGCGCACGTGCACGCCCGCGTCGGCTTTGAGGCCGAGTTTGGCGGAACGCGTCCGCCAGGCCCACCCTGAAGTGGCTTCGGAGAGCTACGTCTGCTTCCAGGATCTCTCCCGGATGCGCGCCACGTGGGTGAACGAAATGCTCCAGACCCAGAAGGGCGAGCTTTCGCGGATGGAAGACCAGGTATTGCAAAGCATCCGCCAGGAGGAGGTCCTGGCACGCAAGCTCATGCTGGAAGATGAGCAGAAGAAAGGGACGTTCGGGCAGCGGGCGGCGGATCGCCTGGCGCGCTTCGGCGGAAGCTGGGGCTTCCTGATCCTGTTCGCTTGCATCCTGGCGGCCTGGATCGCCCTGAACGCGGTGCGGGGCGGGCGCGCCTTCGATCCGTATCCCTTCATCCTCCTCAACCTGATCCTGTCCTGCCTGGCCGCGGTGCAGGCCCCCATCATCATGATGAGCCAGAACCGCCTGGAGAAGCGGGACCGAAAACGATCCGAAAGCGATTACCAGGTGAACCTGAAAGCCGAACTGGAAATCCGCAGCCTGCACGAGAAGATCGATCACCTTCTCGATCATCAATGGCACTACCTGATGGAGATCCAGCAGATCCAACTGGAGCTGATGGAGGAAATCGCCAACCGGGGAAAGGGCTAGCAGCCCTTCTTCCCGGAGGCGCTTGGGCGGAATGGGAGCGAGAGGGCCTAGCTCAGCCGCGCATCGAGGTTGATCGTCACGGCGGCCAGGGCCGTCGCGATGGGGCAACCCTTCTTCGTCCCTTCGGCGATCTGCAGGAACTTGGCCTGATCGATGCCGGGCACCTCGGCCTGGGTCTTCAGATCGATCTTGGTGATGCGGAAGCCCGCTTCCACTTTCTCGATCCAAACGTCGGCTTCGCTCTGCACGCGCTTAGGCGCGAAGCCCGCGCGGCCCAGGTCCGCCGAAAGGGCCATGGAGAAGCAGCCCGCCAAGGCCCCGCCGATCAATTCCTCGGGATTGCTGCCGTTGCCGTTCTCGAAACGGGAGGCGAAGGAAAAGGGCTGCTCGAACCGCCCTCCGATGGACATCTGTCCGCTCCCGCTTTTCAGGTCTCCGAGCCAGGTGGCTTTGGCTTTACGTGCCGGCATGGGCTGCTCCTTGGGTAGGGTTGGGATTATGCGAAACTAGCTTTCTCAACACAGGGACGAAAGGCGATATTAACGAATCCCCAATTGGCGCATTTCCGCGAGGGAGGAGACGGATACATCCATGTCGTGCAATAGCCCGTTGTTGATACCGTAGATCCAGCCGTGCACGGTCAGCTCCTGGCCTGCGCTCCATGCCTCCTGGACGATGGTGGTATTGCACACGTTATAGACCTGGCTTACCACGTTGATCTCGCATAAGCGATCTACGCGCTTGGCTTGGTCTTGAATGGCCTCCAGTTCCTTTTCGTAGTGGTAATAGGTGTCGCGTACGTTGCGCAGCCAATTGTCGATCATCCCGTGGGGCCGGTCTTCAAGCGCCGCCGCCACGCCGCCGCAGCCGTAATGGCCGCAAACGATGATATGCGCCACCTTGAGCACCGAGACCGCGTATTGCATCACCGATAGGCAGTTCATATCGGTGTGCACGACCAGGTTGGATACGTTCCGGTGGACGAAGAGCTCGCCGGGCAGAAGCCCGACGATTTCGTTGGCGGGCACGCGGCTGTCCGAACAGCCGATCCACAGGTACTTGGGCGATTGTTGCTTGGAAAGTTTCTCGAAGAAGTGGGCGTCCCGAGTCAAAATCTCTTTGGCCCATTGCCGGTTGTTGTCGAAAAGGCTCTGCAAAATGTCCATACGACTAACGGTAATAAAATCCAGCCCGGAAATTATTTCCGCCCCCCTCCCGCCTACTCCATGCCCAGGACTTCGACCAGGAAGGCCCAGCGATCCGCGGTTTCTTCGATCACCTTGGACATGGGCTTCCCTCCCCCATGCCCCGCCTTGGTTTCGACACGTATCAAGGCCGGTCCCGCCGCCGGAACGCCGGCAACGGCTGCCTGCAGGGCGGCCGCGAACTTGAAGCTATGCGAAGGGACCACGCGATCGTCATGATCCCCGGTCGTTAGGAGCACGGCGGGGTAGGCCGTTCCTTCTTTAAGGTTGTGCAAAGGCGAATAGGCCGACAGGATCCGGAACGCGTCCGCATCTTCCGGGCTTCCGTAGTCGGAGGCCCAGGCCCAGCCGATGGTGAACTTGTGGTAGCGCAGCATGTCGAGTACGCCCACCGCCGGCAACACCGCGCCGAACAGGTCGGGCCGCTGGACCATGCAGGCGGCCACCAGCAGGCCCCCGTTGCTGCCGCCGCCGATAGCCAGGCGCTTGGGCGAAGTGTAACCCTCGCGGATGAGCCATTCCGCCGCCGCGATGAAATCATCGAAGCCATTCTGCTTGCGCCCCAAGATGCCGGCCGCATGCCATTCTTCCCCGTATTCCCCGCCGCCGCGGATGCAGGCCACGGCCAACACGCCGCCCATCTCCAGCCACGGCAGGCTCCCCGCCGAGAAGGAAGGCGTGAGGCTGATGTTGAAGCCGCCGTACCCGTACAGGTACACCGGCAGGTTCCCGTCCCTAGCGATCCCCTTCTTATGTACCATGAATAGTGGTACCCTGGTGCCGTCCTTGGAAAGGTAGAATGCCTGCGAGGTTTCGAAAGCGGAAGCATCGAAGTCCAGCTTGGGCGCGCGGAAGAGCGAGCTGACATGCGTGTGGAAATCGAGGCGGTAGATGGTGGTCGGAAAGGTGAAACCGGTGAATGCGAAAAAGGATTCCATATGGCCGCGTTCGCCGGTGAACCCGCTCACCGTGCCCAGGCCGGGCAGGGCGATTTCGCCCAAGGGTTCGCCCGCGAAGGTGAAGGTACGCGCCACCGCATGGGCGTCGCGCAGGTAGGAGGCCAGCAACCGGTTGCCCACCGCATGGGCGCTCTCCAGGGTCTCGGCGGATTCTGGTACTATCTCTTCCCATGCCTCCGCGTCCCGCCCGAGATCGACCGCGACCACGCGGCCGCGCGGCGCATCGAGATCGGTCAGGAACCAGAAGCGCCGTCCGATGTCGGCGGCTAAAGAATATTTCGCCTGGAAGTCGGGGATCAGTTCGCGTACGGATGAGGCCGGGTTGGTGAGGTCCTTCCAAAAAACCAGGTTCTTGGGATCGGTCCCTTTCCAGACGGAAAGGATCAAGGTGCGGCCGTCTTCGCTGACCTCGGGGGAGAAGCCCCAGTCGGGCTGATCGGGCCGGTGGTAGATGAGCTCGTCCTTTTCCTGCGGATCGCCCAGGCGGTGGAAGTACAACTTCTGGAATCGGTTGACGTCTTCCAGCTTCTCGGGCTCGGCGCCGAGGTCGGTATCCGACTCGCCGGGACCTCGGTCAACGAGGGCGCTTCTGTCGAGGCGGGCGCTTCTATCGAAGCGGGCATAGTAAAACCCGGATCCATCCTTGGCCCAGGCCACCGAGGAGAATTTGATCCGCTCCAGCACGTCGGGAAAATCGACCCCGTCTTCCACGCCGCGGACGCGCCATGTTTCCCAATCCGATCCCGAGACCGAGGTGCCATAGGCCAGCATCTCGCCATCGTCGGAAAGCCCCATGGTGGCCAGCGCCACGGTGCCGTCGGCGGAAAAGGCGTTGGGATCGATCAAGGCCCGCGGTTCCTCGCCCAGGCTGCGCTGGGTGTAGAGGACGCTTTGGTTTTGGAGGCCGTCGTTCTTGAAGAAGAAATAGCGCTTTCCTTTGCGCCAAGGCGTCCCATACCGTTCGTAATTCCATAAGGAGGTGAGACGTTGTTGGATGCGCGCGCGGGCCGGGATGGCATTCAGGAACCCGAAGGTGACCTGGTTCTGGGCTTCGGTCCAGGCGGCGGTTTCGGGGGAATCGAGGTCCTCCAACCAACGGTAGGGATCGGCGATTTCGACGCCATGGAGCACGTCGCGCTGATCGGATTTACGGGTAGGAGGATAGGCAAGGGGTTCCGGCATCCGGAAAATATAACCCGGTGAATGGCGAACCCGGGCCGAGGGCGCCCGGGCGAGAAGTGGTCAGGGACCACTTCTAAGGCGGATCGGGGTCCGGTCCGATCCCCCTAGGCAAAATCATTTCCCTTCGCGGCTCTTGTCGGCTTCCCCGGCTTGTCAGTAGCTCTTATACGGCAGGAACTTCCCGCTCATCACGATGCGCACGCGATCGCCTTTGGGGTCGGGCTCCCGCGCTATGTCCATGCTGAAGTCGATGGCGCTCATGATTCCGTCCCCGAACTCCTCGTGAATAAGAGCCTTCAAGGTCGTCCCATAAACGCTCACCAACTCGTAGAAGCGGTAGATGAGCGGATCGGTGGGGACCGCGGTGGGGAGCGATCCCTTGTACGGCACCGTTTGCAGCGCAGATATCGCCTCGGGAGGCAGCTCGAATAGCCTTCCCAGGGCTTCGGCCTGCTCCGGGGTGAAGGTCATTTGGCCAAGCAAGCCCGCGGTCGTCCACTCCTTGCTTTTGCCGGCGGCTTGCGCCGCCTGGGCCCAAGCGATGCCCTTCCGCGCCTTGGCGGCGAGAACGAGCTCGGTAACAGCTTGCCGATCCATGGTAACCTCCCGGTTAACGGGCGGCGGCTCGCGCCGCGGCCTTTCAGAAGTTGAAGGTAGGCATGAAATACAGGAATACGCCGTTTTCCTTCGATCCGCCCTTCGCGAGGGTCGCCTTCGGAACGCCGGGGGAGGCCTGGGAGGCCGCCCCGAGCAGGTAGGCGTCGTCGCCGGGGATGAAGAGTCCGGCGCCGAATACGATATTGGACTTGGGATACCACGCGACGTGGGCCTCCAAATCGATCTCGGATCCGTAGGGGTTGTCCGCCTTGGTCGCGCCGCTGGTCGGTGCCGCCTCGGGCGTGAAGAAATGGTAGGCCGGCTTCAAGGTCAAGCGCGGATTGCCGGTGGGACCGGGCAGGAATCCGAACTCTCCGTCGACGCGGTAATCCACTACGCCGTAGCGGGGATTCGCCCCGAAGTAATCCATCCAGCCGTACAGGTTGTGGGCGAAATAATAGTTGGCCCGGTAGGTGTGGAAATCGCCATCGGTAGGATCGTCGTCGCCGCTCATGACGTCCACGCCCAGGTTGGCTTTATGGGGGCCCATGGCAATCCCCAGGCGCGTGCCCAATTGGAAGGCGGCGCTGTTCTTATTGGCCCCTTTATTGGTCGTCAACTCGCCGCCCTGCCATATGAATTCCTCTTCGAACGTCACGATGCCGACCTTGCCGGCGACGCGTTCGCCATAGTATTCCAAGTCGTAGTTGGAGGTCGTGTCGCCGTTATGGATGGTCGTAAGGCGATTCTGATCGTAGAACGAATAGGCTTCCGCGACCAGGTCCGGGGTGATCTGGTGGCTGTAGTAAAGGCCCCCGAGCATATCATGATCCTTGGTGACGGTAGCGTTGGTGTCGCGCACCAGGAAGGCCATGCCGGTCAGGTTCCCGGGATCGAGGTTCAAGTTGAAGGACCAACCATCGAACTGGCGGGAAGTGGGGCTCCATTCCAAGGTGCTCAAGAAGCGGCCGGAACCGAGGGACATTTTCTGGCGGCCGAGGGCCGTCTTGAACGGGCCTTCCTCCACGGCCACATAGCCTTGGGTCAGATCAACGCCGGCGCGGTTTCCCACGGTGGCCGAAGAAGGATTATTGGCCGCATTGGGTTCCGATCCGTAGTAGCGCACGTCCTGCATTTCGACCTTGATTTCGACGGCGGGGTTCGGCACCGCCACGAAGCCCAGGCGCGTACGCAACTGCGTGTTGAGCAGCGCCTTCTTCGTCGAGGTATCCGCCATGGCTTTCACATCGTATTCGGTGCGGGTGCGGACCTGGCCATAGAAGGGGGGCTGGGGCGTAGCGTAGGGCGATTCCGGCGGCGCGGCCGCGAGGACCGGCAATGCGCTCAAGGCGAGCAGCGCGGTCAGGGAAAACAAGGTGGATGGGGGGGTCGGGGCTCTCATATTTCTCCTTAGAGTTTCAGGTTCAGACAGTCTTCTCCCTAGGCGGGCCTGGAGGTCCGCGGGCGGGGGCAATGGTTTCCAGGGGGCCGCCGGGAACTATCCCGCCGGCCCGGTCGGGCCAATCTTCGGATTCGCATGGCCGGACGGACCGGCCAGGTTTAAGGGCGCATCGCGCCCCGGCGATCAGGCCGCGGCCGCATGGCCGGTCCCAATCAAGTACTGCAACAGTTCCTTTCGGATCGCCAGGTAGTGGGAGTCCTCCAAGAGCGCTTCGCGCGTGCGCGGGCGCGGGATGGGCACCTCCACCACCTTCGCGATGGTGGCCGCGGGCCCGTTGGACATCAGTACGATGCGATCCGAGAGGAACACCGCCTCGTCCACGTCATGCGTGATCATGATAACGGTTTTCCGGTTCTTCTCCCAGATGGCGGTCAATTCGTCTTGCATGCTTCCGCGGGTGAGGGCATCCAACGCGCCGAAGGGTTCGTCCAAGAGCAGCACCTTGGGATCGGCCGCGAAGGCGCGCGCGATGCCCACGCGCTGTTTCATCCCGCCGGAAAGCTGAGGCGGTTTCTTATGGATGTGCGCGCCCAGGTGCACCATCTCGACATAGCGTTTGGCCTCGGCCAGGCGGAATTCCTTGGGCTTATCCGGATAGACCGAATCCACCGCCACCAGGACGTTCTCCAGCACGCTCAACCAGGGCAGGAGGGAATGGCTTTGGAAGACCACGGCGCGATCCAATCCGGGCGCAGTCACCTCTTTCCCGTTCACGGCCACGCTTCCGGTGGTGGGCAGGTAAAGCCCTGCCACCAGGTTCAGCAAGGTAGACTTGCCGCATCCCGAATGCCCGATGATGCTCACGAACTCGCCCTTGCCGATGCGCAGATCCACTCCGGCCAAGGCGTGGTAGCGTTTCTTGCCCGATCCGAACAGCTTGTGCACGCCGGAGATGTCCACGAATTTCGCCTCGTTCTCGGCGATTTTTTCCGCCACGGGGTCGCTCATTTCAATCTCCTATGCTTCCGAAGAGGAGGGCGATGCGGGCCATGATGCGATCGAGCACCAAGCCCACCATGCCCACGTAGAATACCGACACGATGATGTCGCTCATGCGCGAGCTGTTCCAGGAATCCCAGATGAAGAAGCCGATGCCGACGCCGCCGGTGAGCATCTCGGCGGCCACGATGGCCAGCCAGGCCATGCCGATGGCGATGCGCAGGCCGGTGAAGATATAAGGCGCGGCGGACGGCAGCATGACCTTGAAGAAGTAACGCGAGCCTTTAAGCTGGTAGACGCGGGCCACGTTTTCGTAATCGGCCGGGATGCGCATGATCCCCACCGAAGTATTGATGATGATGGGCCAGATGGCGGTGATGAAGATGACGAATACCGCGGACGGATTCGCCTGGTTGAAGGTAGCCAGGGAAATGGGGAGCCAGGCCAGCGGAGGGATGGTGCGCAACACCTGGAAGATGGGATCAAAGGCCTTGAACGCCATCGCCGACTTGCCGATCACGATTCCCAGGAACACCCCCACCACGGCGGCCAGGCTGTACCCCAACGCCACACGCTGCAAGGAAGAGAGCAGATGCCAACCTAAGCCCTTATCGTTGGGCCCATTGTCGAACCAGGGATGGGCGATCAGCTTCCACGATTCCGTTACGGTTTTGATCGGCCCCGGCAGGGTCACGCCCGCACGCGAAGAATAGATCTCCCAGAAAAGGCACAGGAAGAAGATCGCGATCACCGGCATGATGAAGGTGCGGGCGCGCTCGCGGATGCGTTCCGCGCGTTCGGTATCCTCGCCGGGGGGAGGAAGTTTGGCCGTCGGACGTGCCGTCTGCGCCGCCATCTTACTCTCCATTTTTCCGAGCCCCGGCCCCATGGGCTTGGGCCGCTCCGTGGGCGACTTATGCCCGTTCGCCAGGGTTTTCCCCTGGGACGGGATCTTCGGTTGGGTATCCATGATCATTTCTTCGCGCCCTTCTTGCCGTCGATGTTCTTGATCTTCAGCTTGGCCAGGTAGCCTTCCGGATCGTTGGGGTCGAAGGTCACGCCGTCGAAGAAGGTTTCCACTCCGCGCGAGTCGCTCGCCGGGATCATCGCCTCCTGCCCGATTTCCTTGGCGCATTCCTTCCACAGGTCGGCGCGGTTCACCTCGCCGATCACCTTATCGTAGTCCACGCCGTTTGGGAGGAAGCCCCAGCGACGGGTCTCGGCGAGGAACCACTTATCATGGCTCTTATAGGGGAAGGAGGCATGGTCGCGCCAGAATTTCATGAACTCGCCTTCCTTGGGCTTGCGTTTGCCGTCGCCATACTCCGTGTGGCCCTGGATGCGGGGCAAAAGATCCTCGACCTGGCAATTGATCCAGTTCTTCTGGGAGAGGATGGTGGCCAATTCCTTGGCGTTTTCGGGCTTATCGCACCACATTTGGGCTTCCATTACGGCCTTCAGCAAGGCTTTGGTGGCGATGGGATGCGCGTCCACCCAGTCCTTGCGCATGGCGAAGGACTTTTCCGGATGATCCTTCCAGATTTCCTGGGTCTGGACGGCCGTATAGCCGATACGTTGGTTGATCAACTGTTGGCCCCAGGGTTCGCCTACGCAGAAGGCGTCCATGTTGCCCACGCGCATGTTGGCGACCATCTGGGGAGGGGGGATCACGATGGTGGCCACGTCCAGGTCCGGGTCGATGCCGCCGGCCGCCAACCAATACCGTATCCAGTAGTTATGAGTCCCGGTCGGGAAGGTCATGGCGAAAGTGAGAGGCTTTCCGCCCTTTTTCTTGGCCAGCTCGATCCATTGCTTGAACGGGGAGGCATCCTTGCCGATGCCGTCTTCCGCGTACTTAGAAGCGACCGAGATGGACTGGTTGTTGTAATTAAGACGCGCGAGGATGTACATGGGACAGGGTTTATTGCCTTTGGTCACCAAACCCAAGGTCAAGGCGTATGGCATGGGCGTCAGGATATGCGCGCCGTCGATGCCCCCGTTGCCCGATCCCAACTCCAGATTGTCGCGGGTGGCGCCCCAGGAGGCCTGCTTCAGCACTTCCACGTCGGGCATACCGTACTTCGCGAACAATCCCTTCTCCTTGGCGATGGCCAGCGGGGCGAAATCATTCAGCGCGATATAGCCGAGTTTGGCCTTGGTGGTCTCGGGCTTGTCCTGCGCGATCGCGCGGCCCGTCGCGGCCAATGCCAGCGCGATTCCCGCGAAGGCGCCTACGAACCGGCGCATGCGGGCCGGGAACCCGATCGCACTTTGTGATTTTTGTAACTCTTTATCGGATCCGGTTCGGGGTGTAAGGGGGGACGAGAATGCCTTCATGATTGGACTCCTTGATTTGATCGATCCGGCCGGCGTGCGGGCGCCGGATCGGGAAGAGGTGCGGACCCCCGACAGGAGGCATGCGGAGCATGGTCCTGCCGGGGAAAGGGACTGGGGATCAGTCCCACCCGGGGCTGGGATGGTCCATCCGAGGTTACGCGGAAGGACGGCGCCGGGATCCCGCTGGGGGGCGGAGTCGGGTTCCGCGCCGGCAGCGGGGGCCGCCTGGCGCGAACCGAGGTATCCTAAAGCTTTCCAATCCAGCGAACCCATTGGGCATACTCCTGCGGTCGAATCGACCGTGGCGGGTATGTCCAAAAGCCCGGACGGACCGGAGTAAGCGTGATCCGCCTATGCGGATCCAAGAGCGCTTGCGCGCCCTCGCCTATCGTTAGCGCCGCGGCGCCGGGATGATCCCGGCGCCCATGGGTTCCGTTTAAAACCTGCGACGCAAACGTTCAGTTGGCGTATTGTTACGGACGTCTTTCATGGAAAGCAAAGCGTGGGCCAAGCCTCCCGCCGCGACATTCACGCGACAATCGCGCCCGCGCTAACGTAGGACGGGGAGAATGGCAAGTTCTGTCATGAACCCGCCAACAATTGGCGGCAATGGGAAACGGATTTTGATCCTAGCCTTCGCGCGGATCGGCGGCGACGGCGGGGGATGCCGCCTTACGGGGTAGCCCGGAAGTTACGGATCGGTAAAATGATTCCAGGCACACGTCGGAAAGATCGAGGGAACGGGCCACCGTAGCGTCTGCGTTACCCCAGCGGATCATCTGCCCCAGGTACCAACGCGCGTGCTCGCGGGCCGGGAACACGGGGGCATCGCCGTGGCGGAAATCGGCCCAGGTATCGGGGCCGCTGCTATCGGGATGCTCCGCGAAGCTGCGCAGGGCCCCTTCGATCACGTTCTTTGGGGTGTTGACGTAATGCTTGGAGGCCAGGATCTCGACGGCCCGGGGACGGTTGACGGGATCTTCCAGCCACTCGGAGGCCTGGAACAGGGCCCGTATCAGGCGCGCATGTTCCAAGGAATGGGAACGGTGCCAGGCCAAGCGGACACCCAATACCTTGTCACCCAGGCCGGGCAGCAATGTCCGGCTCTCGGCCGTTAATCGCCCCAGCTTGGAGGCCGCCGCGCGCCGGCTCCAGGGCTCGGCCACGCAGAAGCCGTCGATTTCACCCTTGCGCAGCCGACCCACCATCTCCTGCGGCGCCACGAAGCTTAAGGAGATGCGCTTGCCCACTTCCATTCCGGCGCGGCCGAGCCAGGTGCGCAGGATATACTCCTGAGGGCTTTCCGGGAAGACCACTCCCAAGCGCAGAACGCGGGAAGGATCGGCATCCAGCCAAGCGCGCAGGGAGGCGGGATCATGCGCGCCCTGGTTCCATAGGGCGTTGGAAAGGATGATGCCGTTGCCTTTATAGCCCAGGGTGAGCGCATAGACGATAGGCGGCTCTTCGGGCATCCCATCCAGCGCGGCTTGCAGCGCCGCCGTGTGGAGCAGATGGGAAGCATCTAGCTCTCCGGCGACGAGTTTATCGAATGCCTGTCCCCAGGATTGGGCCTTGCGCAATTCCACTTCCACCTGCTGCCGGGCGAAGAAGCCTTCCTCCTGGGCCACGGCGAGCAAGGCGCAATCGACCAAGGGAATGAAGCCGATGCGGATTATCTCGCCGGGCAAACTGAACTCCGTTCATACGTTATACGCGCGCGCGGGCTACTGCGGGGGAGCCCCAGGTGGCGCGCCAGCGGATCTTCACCTTGAAAAGGATACCGAAGGCGCAAGCGCCCAGCAATGCATAAAGTAGGAAGCCCAGCCGGTAATCGCCGGTGAGTTGCTTGGACATGCCGAGCGACGAGGCCAGATAGAAGCCGCCGAAGCCTCCGGCCATGCCCACCAGTCCGGTCAAGGTGCCGATCTCTTTCTGGAAGCGTTGGGGCAAAAGTTGGAAGACGGCGCCGTTGCCCATACCCATGGCCATCATGCCCACGGCGAAAAGGGAGAGGGAAAGGGCCAGGGAGGTGGGAAGCACGGCCACGCCCAGCATGGCGAACACCACTACCACGTAGAGATATTGGAGGGCACGCGCCCCTCCGACGCGGTCCGCCACGCTGCCGCCGATGGGCCGGAACATGGAACCGCAAAAGACGCAGCCCGCGGTGAGGTAGCCCGCCACCTGCGGCGGCAGCCCGAACTGGCTGTTGAAATAGATGACCAGGCTGGAAGCCAGGCCCACGAAGCCGCCGAAGGTGACCAGATAAAAAAGCATGAACCACCAGGCGTCGCGCTGTTTGAGCACCTGGAAGTAGCGCGTGAGGGGCTGGGCCGGGGGGCGGCCGGGGGCGTCCTTGGCCAGCCAGGCGTAGATGATGAAGGTTATCGAAAGCGGGATCAACACCAACCCCAATACCCCGTTCCATCCGAAATGATTGGCGAGGGCGGGGGCGAACAAGGCCGAGAAGACGGTGCCGGAATTGCCCGCGCCCGCGATCCCCAAGGCCAGGCCCTGGGCCTCGGCCGGGTACCAGCGCGAAGCGAGGGGCAAGGCGACCGCGAAGGAAGCGCCGGCCACCCCCAGGCAGACGCCAAGAGCGTAGACCGCATGCAGGCTATGCAAGCCCACCAACCAGGAAGTGGCCATGGCCGCCAATACGACGCCCTGTCCTATCAGTCCGGCGCGCTTGGCGCCGATGCTGTCCACCAAAAGGCCCATGAACACGCGCATGACCGCGCCCGAAAGCACCGGGACAGCCACCATCATGCCCTTCTGCGAGGGCGAGAGGCCCAGGTCCTTCGCGATGTGCACGCCCAAGGGGCCGAGCAGCACCCAGACCATAAAGCTCATGTCGAAATAGAGGAAGGCGGAAAACAAGGTGGGTATGTGTCCAGCCTTTGCGAAGTCTTTGAATCTCATCTGGGGTCTCCTACCTGACAATTCAAAGCAAAGGATGCGCCATCCGTATCCCCGAGCCTAAAATGTCAAGCCCGATCCCCCCTTAAGCAGATTGCCCCTGGGGCGTGTCCCCTTTATATAGGAGAAGGGGACGGGACGAAACATGCGGGTTACCCCCGCCTCTCCTGCCCACCGGGTAGCCTTCCCCCCAAAGGACGCCAACTCCCAAGGTTTCCCCCGTTTTGTAAATCTGGAAATCGTGACATTTGATTCCAATTGGGAACAGACCTTTCTTTGACACCCCCTCTATCGCCCTCCCTTCCCTGATTTTCTCCCCCTCTTCCCCGATTTCCAGGCTGAAGGAGGAGAATTTTTTGTGGTATGCCCTTTGCGTTCTTACCCCCATAACACGCCAATTGTCACCGGTCCGTCCGAGCCTTTGGCCATCGCAATATCCCCTGGCATCAGGAGGAGAGGGCTATGGCACAGGATCTAAACACCGGTAACGGACCCGGAACGCTTTCGACGCTTCCAGCGGGCGCGCTTCCCCAGTCCTTCACGCCGACCCAAAAGGAATACCTCGACGGGTTCTTACGCGCGCTTTCCGGCCCCTCGACCGGGAGCCCGGGCGTAGCGCGGACTACCGCCGCCAAGCCGTCCGCAGCCGCAGCGGCGTCCTCCGAAACCGACCTGCCCCCGGGCAAGCGGGCGCAATTGGCCTGGCAGGCCGCCGGCAAGCGCCTGTCCAAGGAAGAGCAGATCAAGTTCGATTCCGATCCGCTCGATTGCTGGCCGCGCATCGCGGAACTTTCCGCCCAGGACAAACTGCCCGAAGGCGAGGACATTTTCCGTTTCAAGACCCACGGCCTATGGAACGTCTCTCCCGCGCAAAAGTCGATGATGAGCCGGCTCCGCATCGCCGGCGGGGTGCTCAAGTCGCACCAGGCGCATGCCATCGCCGCCGCCGCGGAAGCCTATGGCGGGGGCTTTGTCGACATCACCACGCGCGCCAATCTCCAGATCCGGGAAATCCCCGGGCGCCACATGCTTTCCCTCTTGACCGATATGCACGAAGCCGGAATCGTGCCGCGCGGTTCCGGAGCGGACAATATCCGCAACGTCACCGGCAATCCGACCTGCGGCATCGACCCCCACGAGTTCTACGACGTGCTGCCCCTCTGCCGCGAGTTGCACCACGCCATCCTGCATGACCGTTCCATGTACGGCCTGCCGCGCAAGTTCAACATCGCCTTCGACGGAGGCAATAGCATCGCCTCCCTGGAAGACACCAACGACATCGGCTTCCAAGCGGTGAAGGTGGACACGGGCAAGGCCGTGGAAGCCGGGGTCTATTTCCGCATGGCCCTCGGGGGCATCACCGGGCATGGCGATTTGGCCCGGGACACGGGAGTGTTGCTCAAGGCGGAGGAATGCGTGCCGGTGGCGCGCGCCATCGTCCGCGTCTACCTGGAAAACGGCGATCGCGGCAATCGCAAGAAGGCCCGCCTCAAGTACGTCCTCGACTCCTGGGGTTTTGAAAAGTTCCTGGCCGAAGTCCAGAGCAAGCTTCCCTTTGCGCTGCGGAAATTCCCCGCGGCCGAATGCCGCTTCGCCCCGACCGTCGACAAAGGCGCGCATCTCGGCATCCACTCCCAGAAGCAAGCGGGCATGTGCTACATCGGCGTGGACGTGCCGGTAGGCCGATTGACTTGCGCCCAACTCCGCGGCCTGGCCGATCTGGCCACCCGGATGGGATCCGGGGCGCTTCGGCTTACCGTTTGGCAGAACCTGCTCCTTCCGGACATCGAGGAAGCGCGCCTGGATGAGGCCCTGCGGGCCCTCGGGGCCTTAGGCCTCACCCATGAGCCCGATCCGATCGCGGCCGGTCTGGTAGCCTGCACCGGGAGCGAGGGTTGCAAATTCGGGTTGGCCCCGACCAAGGCCACCGCTCAGGACATCTCCGCCTACCTGAAAGGACGCGTCGCCTTGGACGCGCCGGTCAACATCCATCTCACGGGTTGCACCCATTCTTGCGCCCAGCATTTCATCGGGGACATCGGGCTCTTGGGCACCGGCGTCGAAACCGATGCCTACAAGGGCCCTGGCTTCCACTTCTACATCGGAGGCGGCTACGGCCGCGAAGGCCGCATCGCCGTGGCGACGCGCCGCTCCGTGCCCCGCCCCGAGGTTCCCGCCGAAGTCGCCCGCATCTTGGGCCTCTATCTCGAAAAGCGGCTGCCCGGGGAAAACTTCACCACTTTCACGGCGCGCCATTCCGGACCCGAATTGGAAGCGCTATTCGCCGCCCCCGCGGAACCCGCCGCCGAGGCCTTATCCGGGGAGGCCGTTCCCGCGGCCAAGCTTTCCCTGGCCGGGGAAGGAGCTTAGCCATGACCGTACCTTACTTGCCCGAATCCGCCCCCTTCAGCCTTGATCAGCGCATGTGGCTGAACGGCTTCCTGGCCGGCCTCGCAAACGGACTCATTCCCGCCGTCCCCCCCTCCGTAGCACCGGCGTTACCCGTGCTGGTGCTGTACGCGTCGCAGTCGGGGACGGCGGAAGGCCTGGCCCACGCCCTCGCCGATAAGCTGAAGGCCGCCGCCTTCGCCAATGGCTCGCCGGCCGAGCCCCGCGTGGCTTGCATGAATACCTATAAGGACATCGCCTGGTCTTCCGAGAAAACCATCCTGTTGCTCACCAGCACCTGGGGCGACGGGGACATGCCCGATAACGGCGTGGCCTTCTGGGAATGGCTGAAAAGCCCCGAGGCCCCGGCCCTTGCCCACGTGAACTATGCCGTGTTCGGGCTGGGAGATAAGACCTATACGCGTTTCTGCCAGGCGGGCAAGAACCTGGATTCCCGCTTCGCCGAACTGGGCGCCAAGCGCATGTTGCCGCTGTGCGAATGCGATACCGACTACGAGGCTAAAGCCGAAGAGTGGATGGCCCATGCCCGCGGGGCGCTCGAGCCCCTCGCCGCCGCCTTGGGAGGATCTTCCGGATCCTCGGGCGAAGCCGCTCCCGCGTCAGCGCCCATGTCCCATCCCGCGGCTACCGGCCCGTCCGTCATCGGCGCGAACGGCCATGCCTCCGCGGCGGCCAACGGAAGCGCGAACGGAGCCGCCGTGAATGGCGCGACCGCGAATGGTTCTTCCCTGAACGGCATCTCCATGAACGGAGCGAACGGCGCCCACGGCCCCAACGGGACCGCCGCCAAAGCAGCGTCCGTCTATTCCCGCAAAAACCCCTTTTCCGCCGCCCTGCTGGAAAACCATCCCTTGAACGCAAAAGGCTCGGCCAAGGACACCCGCCACATCGCCTTGTCGCTTTTGGGCAGCGGCTTGGAATACCGCGCCGGCGACGCCCTCGGCGTGCAGCCGCGCAATTGCTACGAACTGGTGGACCGCGTCATCCTTTCCCTTAATTGCCTGGGCAACGAAAAGATCAGCCTGGAGGGAGGCGAAGAATTGGCTTTGCGGGCCGCCCTCCTCAATCGGCTCGATCTGCGCCGCGGATCGGAAAAGCTCCTGCGGCGGCTGTTGGAGATTTGCCGTAACGGCGGCGAGCAACGGCGCCTGCGCGACCTCACTTCCGGGGATGGAGAGAAGCTGAAGGCCTACCTCTCTGAACGCGATCTGCTGGACGTGCTGGAGGATTTCCCGCATACCCGCATCGACGCCCAGGACCTGGCGGTGACCTTGCCCAAGCTCGCCCCGCGCCTCTACTCCATCGCGAGCTCGCCGAAGGAAAACCCCGGCGAAGTCCACTTGACCATCGGCGTCGTCCGCTACCTGAACGACGGACGCTTGCGTCGGGGCGTGACCTCCACCTTCCTCGCCGAACGCGTGCCCCTGGGCCTCACCGTACCCGTCTTCGTGCAACCTTCCGCCCATTTCGGCCTCCCGGCCGATGGGAAAACGCCAATTATCATGGTTGGCCCCGGGACCGGCGTGGCGCCTTTCCGCGCCTTCCTGCAAGAGCGGCGCGCCAACGGCGACGCCGGCAGGAATTGGCTCTTCTTCGGCGATCAGCGCCGTCGTTTCGATTACCTGTACAGCGAGGAGTTCGCCGGCATGCAGGCCGCCGGCCATCTGTCGCGCCTGGACCTGGCCTTCTCGCGCGATCAGGAAGAGAAGGTCTACGTGCAGGACCGCATGTTGGAGAAGTCGAAGGAGCTCTTCGCCTGGCTCGAAGAAGGCGCGCATTTCTACGTCTGCGGCGACGCCAAGCGCATGGCCAAGGACGTCGAAGCCGCCTTGTTGCACGTGATCGCCAAGGAAAGCGGCAAAGGCCCGGACGAAGCCAAGGCCTACCTGGAGAAACTGAAGGAAGGGAAGCGCTACCAGCGCGACGTATACTGATGGCCCCCTCTATATCCAAATTCCTCGGAGACGGCCCCGATCTCATCGGCGCCTACCTGGAAGAACAACAGAACTTGACCGCGGTGGAGCGTTTCTCCAATCTCCACGACGCGAAGCATGCCAGCGGCGTGCCCAGCCTGGAAGGCCATTACCGCGATCTCCTTCCCCTGGAAAAGCCCAAGCCCGGCCAGCAATACGCCTTCGAGGTCGATTTGGATCGCTGCACGGGCTGCAAAGCCTGCGTCACCGCCTGCCATAGCCTCAACGGCCTGGACGCCGGCGAGACTTGGCGTTCGGTGGGCCTCATCCACAATCCGATCGGCAAGCGCTTGCAACAGACGGTGACCACCGCCTGCCAGCATTGCCTGGAGCCCGGCTGCGCGCATGGCTGCCCGGTCAAGGCCTACGAGAAGGATCCGGTCACCGGCATCGTTAAGCACCTGGACGATCAATGCATCGGCTGCGAATACTGCATCCTGAAATGCCCGTACGACGTGCCGCAATACAATCACGACCGGGGCATCGTGCGCAAGTGCGATATGTGCGTCGGACGCCTGGAAGTCGGCGAGGCCCCCGCCTGCGTGCAAGCCTGCCCCACCAAAGCCATCCGCATCACCCTGGTCGACCAAGCGGAAGTCCGCAGCAACTACGCCGAGTACGCGGCGCTGCCCGGCGCGCCCGATCCGCGCCATACCCTGCCGACCACGCGCTATAAGACCGCGCGCAAATTCCCCGAGAGCATGGAAGCGGCGGACGCCTATAAGCTGCGTAAGGAAAAGGCCCATTACCCGCTCACCTCCATGCTGACCCTTTCCCAGCTGGCCATCGGCCTCTTCATCCTCATGGAGGCGGGCACCCTCGCAGACATCCTTCCCAAGCATGCGGGTTTCCAGGCCGCCGGCCATCTCGCCGCCGCCCTCCTCCTCTTCGCGTCCATCGTCCTCAGCGTCGCCCACCTGGGTCGGCCCCTCTACGCCTTCCGCGCTTTCCTGGGGCTGCGCCGGTCCTGGCTCAGCCGCGAGATCCTCGCGTTTACCTTGCTGGGAGGCTGGGTCTCCGTCGTCACCGCGGGCGCTTTGGCCACCGCGTTTGGTCCCGTGCTTAGCCTGCATTTCCCCGTCCTCGGCCCGGCCATCGGGAAAGCCGCAAGCTGGGCCGCCAGCCCGGCCTCGCGCATCGCCCTAAGCCTGCTCGGCCTTCTCACCTTGCATTGCTCCGCCATGATCTACCGCGATACGCCCCGCGCCTTTTGGGCCACGCGCATCACTTCGGCGAAGTTCCTGCTCACCGCCCTGGCCGCCGGGCTGGCCGCCCTGCTTGCCTTGGGAGTCGTCGCCTCCCTGTGGGTTCCAGGTCTCGGGACCGGATTGGCGGCTTGGGGCCGTTGGATTTGCATAGCCCTACCGATCGCGGTGTTCGCCAAGCTCGCCGTCGAGGCCCGCATCCATCGCCATGCGGACGATCAAGAACCCACGCCCCTCAAGAAAACCGCCCTCCTCTTACGCGGCCCCTTGCGTGTGGCGCATGCCTGGCGCTTCAATGCCGGCCTTCTGGGCGGACTCATCCTGCCCATGTTCTGGCTGTATCGCGACCGCGCCGCCTTCGGCGCCGGCGATCTCATTCTCGCCCTTTCCATCCTCGCGGCCGTAATGGCGGGGGAATGGCTGGAGCGTTACCTGTTCTTCACCGCCTGCGTGCCGCCGCGCATGCCGGGCGCGTGAGCGCGGAAAGCCTGCTATGGCCGTAAAAGATCGTCTGGCCGGGCTCTTCCGGGAACGCGATGGCCGCCTAACCCGCGACATGGTGCTGGCGCCCGGCCGCTTCGGCCTGGGCAAGATGCCCCATCGCCTGCGCCCCGATGCGACCACCAGCATGGTTTGCGGCTACTGTTCCACGGGCTGCAGCTTGAAGATCCACATGAAGGATGGCAAAGCCGTCAACCTGACGCCGGATCCCGAATACCCCGTGAACCTGGGGATGGCCTGCCCAAAGGGGTGGGAGGCCCTGACCCCGCTGGCATCGCCCGATCGCGCCACCACTCCGCTGTTACGGAACGCCTTCGGAGCGCTACAGCCGGTGGATTGGGACACGGCCCTGACTACCTTCGTGACGCGCTTCCGGGGCGTGCTGGAACGACACGGGCGCGAAGCGGGAGCGTTCCTAAGCACCGGCCAAATCCCTACCGAGGAGATGTTCACCCTAGGGCTTTTGGCCAAATTCGGCATGGGCCTCTTGCATGGCGACGCCAATACGCGCCAATGCATGGCCACCTCCCACGTGGCTTACAAGCAATCCTTCGGCTTCGACGCGCCGCCCTTTGCCTATTCGGATTTCGAGCAATCGGACGTGCTGGTCTTCATCGGGGCCAATCCCTGCATCGCCCATCCCATCATGTGGGAACGGGTGATGATGAACAAACGGAAACCAGAAATCCTGGTGGTCGATCCGCGGCAAACCGAAACCGCCCTGGCGGCCACCCGCCATTTTCCCATCCTCCCCAAGTCGGATTTGGCCCTGCTCTACGGCCTGGCCCACGTCCTCTTCGCGGAAGGCTGGATCGACCCCGGCTTCCTGGAGGCGAATACCATCGGTTGGGAAGGCTTCCGCGAACACGTAAAGACCTTCGATCCGGAATCAGCGGGAGCCATGACCGGCCTCGGGGCCACGCGCATCCGGGAGTTCGCCGCGCTGCTTAAGCCCGGCAAACGGGTTTCCTACTGGTGGACCATGGGCGTGAACCAGGGGCATGAGTCGGTACGCACCGCCCAGGCCATCATCAACCTGGCCCTTATGACGGGCAACATCGGGAAGCCCGGCACCGGGGCCAACTCCATCACCGGCCAGGTCAACGCCATGGGCTCTCGGCTCTTCAGCAACACCACCGGCCTGCCGGGGGGCCGCGATTATGCGAACCCGGCCCACCGCGACGAAGTCGCCTCCCTGCTCGGGATCGACGCCGCCATCATCCAGGACAAGCCAGGCCTTGCCTACGATCAAATCGTGGATGGCGTGGAGGCCGGGCGCATCAAGGCGCTATGGGTGATCGCCACCAATCCCGCGCATTCCTGGATCAATCAGGAATCCTTCCGCCGCGCGGCCCAGAAACTCGATTTCCTGGTCGTGCAGGACATGTACCCCAACACGGAGACGGCCCAGTTGGCCCATCTCGTTCTCCCTTCCGCGGGATGGGGCGAGAAGGAAGGCGTGGTCATCAATTCCGAGCGCCGCCTGGGGCTCTTCAAAAAGGTCTCGCCCGCTCCCGGCCAGGCCCTGGCCGACTTCTACATCTTCAAACTGGTCGCCAAGTATTGGGGCTGCGACGCCCTGCTATCCCGCCTGAACACCCCGGAAGACGCCTTTCGGCTGATGGGGGAATTCTCGCGCGGCCGCCCCTGCGACATCTCCGGCATTCCCGGCTACGCGGCCATCGACGCCGAAGGCGGTATCCAATGGCCGCGTCGGCCGGGCCCCGAAGGCGCGGACGCCGCGACATCCGGGCCGGATGCCGGCCGCGAGCGCCGCCTATTCGCCGACGGGCGCTTCTTCCATCCCGACGGCAAGGCCCGATTCCTGTTCGCGCCGCCGCAGCCCTTGCCCGAGCCCCCCGATGCCGCCTATCCCTTCGCCTTGCTCACGGGCCGCGGATCCTCGGCGCAATGGCATACCAACTCGCGCACCGGGAAATCGGCCGTACTGCGCAAGCTTTATCCCGCCGAGCCGCAGATCGAAATCCATCCGGACGATGCGGCGCGCCTCAAAATCGTTTCGGGGGATTGGGTCGCGGTGATCTCGCGGCGCGGCCGGGCGCGCGCTAGGGCCCTTCCGGCTTCCACCGTGCAGCCGGGCCAAGTGTTCATGACCATGCACGACGCGGCCGTGAATAAACTTACCTTTCCGGCATTCGATCCTCATTCGCGCCAGCCTTCCTATAAGCATTGCGCGGTGCGGATCGCCCGGGAGCCGGCCGCCTAAGCCCATCGGGAAGACGGCCGAGGCGATTTCCGCCGACCCCGTCGCCGACCCTTTCCATCCCAGGGAGATCCGATGGACACCCAATTCTTCGGTTTCGAATCCGACTTCGTGGACTCCATGCGCTGCATTCCCATGGCCGCCCGGCTGCGGCTCGATCGCACCGGCGTGAAGCTTAAGCTCAACGAATGGTCCAAGCTGGCCCCCGAGCTGCGCATGGCCCTGGCCCAATCGCCTTGCGGTTCGCCCGCGGAACGGGAGCAATGGAAGTCCTTCCTGGTAGGCTTGGTGCAACAGACCTGCGGCTCCGCGCCCTCGCTTATGCCCGAGCCCATCGCGGAAGCCTGGGAAGATCGCGGAACCGTGCCCGAACAGGTGTCGGAGCAAGCCCGGTCTTTGGGATTGGCGGTGGATTCCGCTGCCTGGGCGGCCCTCACCCCTTTGCAGCGCTTCGCCCTGGTGAAGCTCAGCCGGCCCGGACACGAGAACCGCAATTTCCGCCCGGCTATGGAAGAATTCGGTTTGGCCCCGGCCGATCCCGGAGACTAATCGCGAATTGCCGGTAGCGCTATGCCGGCAAGAATCGGTCGCGTCTAGCCTACGAGGATTTCCGGCGAGAACGATTCAAGGGAGTCGAAGATCCGATCGGCAATGGAATACTCGGGTCGGCCGCGGTTATGCGTTTCCGGAACCGCCACGCAGTACATTCCTGCGGCCTTGGCCGCGCGCACGCCGGCCACCGAGTCTTCGAAAGCGATGCAGCCGCCCGGATCGGCCCCTAGGCGCGCCGCCGCCGACAGGAACACCGCCGGATGCGGCTTGCCGTGAATCTCGAGCACGGCCGAGACCACGGCATGGAAGCGATCAGCCAGCGCCAGGGTTTCCAAAGCGGCCGCGATCACCTCGGGCGGCGAAGAGGAGGCGACCGCCAGCCTGCAACCCGCATCGACGCAGAGATCCAAAGCGCGCACGGCTCCCGGCTTCACCGCCCCCTCCTTACCGAACTCCCGGATCATGAAGGCGTTCATGCTCGCGTTCAAACGGGACGCGTTCAGGTTGGCCTGGGGAAAAAAGCCCTGCCACACCCCCATGGCCTCCTGCAAGCGCATACCCGTGGTGGAATGCTGCATTTCCAAGGTCAGGTTCAGGCCCAATTCGGCGAATGCGGCCATCTGGGCCTTTTCCCACAGGCGTTCGCTTTCGATGAGCAGTCCATCGAGATCAAATACCGCCCCCGCAAACCGGCCCATATCCGTCCTCCTCCTCTGCAAACATAAGAAACTGCATATCCCGCTTGGATCGGCCCTTTTGTATACCAGCCTATACACTCTTTGCCATTGAACTGGATATCAGGTGTATCCATCTCATTCCCGTCCAGGCACTTTTGACCCATCGATTTTCGGTCCCGACCTCTTTTTTCCCAAAAAGGACGAATTACATTTCTACCCCATCAATTACCGAATAGTGGCATGGATGTTGCCATTAGCGGGTCCAATCATCAGTAAGAGGGAACCATGCCGGGAAAGATCAGGATCGGGATCGTTGGACTAGGCTTCGGGGCGGAATTCATCCCCATCTACCAACGGCATCCGCAAGCGGTTATGCACTCCATTTGCCAGCGCAATCCGGAAAGCCTCAAGAAGGTCGGCGACGCTTTCAAGATCGAGAAGCGCCACACCTCTTATGAAGAGATGTTGAAGGATAAGGAACTGGACGCCGTCCATATCAATTCGCCCATCCCCGATCATGCGCATATGACCCTGGCCGCGCTCAAGGCCGGCAAGCATGTCATGTGCACCGTGCCCATGGCCACCAGCGTCGAGGACTGCAAGAAGATCGTCGACATGGTGAAGGCCACCGGCCTCACCTATATGATGGCCGAGACCGTCGTCTACGCCCGCGAGTTCCTCTTCGTGAAAGAACTGTACGAGAAGGGCGAGCTCGGCAAGATCCAATACCTGCAGGCCAGCCATCAGCAGGATATGGATGGCTGGCCCGGATATTGGCCCGGCCTCCCGCCCATGTATTACGCCACTCATTGCGTGGGTCCCTGCCTGGGCCTGATGAAGTCGGACGCGGAAGTCGTGTCCTGTTTCGGCTCCGGCACCATCCGCAAGGAGATGATCCCGATCTACAACTCCCCATTCGCCGTCGAAACCGCGAATGTCAAATTCCGCAATTCAGACATCACCGCGCGCGTCATCCGCTCCCTGTTCGACACCGCCCGCCAATACCGCGAGAGCTTCGACGTATACGGCGACAAAAAGTCCTTCGAATGGCCCCTCATCGA